>OFGG01000070.1_pt1 | contig 87846 bp, 102 predicted proteins | sample 1521701 | NCBI WGS metagenome assembly OFGG01 (sample SAMEA3504081, study PRJEB24116) | mouse gut metagenome | biome: mouse gut; feature: mouse-associated habitat; material: faeces | place: Denmark | collected 2011
AAGCCTTGTCAGCACAGGGCGCACTCCTATCTTCCAGTCACCGCTTTGGGGTGTCAACAGCTCAAAATCTTCCAGGTGGATGCGCTTCCCGTATTTCCTGGGACGGCCGCGCTTCCCGGCAGGGGCAGGGGGAAGCTCATACATGGCAGTGTCCACGCGGGCATTGCAGATGATGTCAAGGTTTCCAAACTCATTGATGAGCCCTGCCACTTCGGCTTTCGGGTACCAGCTGTCACACAGCAGGAATACCTGCCTTGAGGAGCCAATCACCCCCATCGCCTGCCGGACCATTTCAGCGGCGATTTCCAGTTTGCTTTTGTCCTTATCCCAGAGCCGGTATCCCAGGGGAACCGACAGGTACTGGATCTGTCCGTCCTTTAAAACCGGGAAGGACAGCAGGATGCTTACCATACAATGGCCGTTGAGGTAATTGGAGCCATTATGTGCGGCATGGTCAAAGAGCTTTGAGCAGAGTTCAAACTTTTTGCCGAACTTCTCTACCATGGTGTCATCAATGGACAGGAACAGCGCCTGAGTTTCAAGAGAATCTGGAACCACTTTGACCGCTTTTGAAACAGTGGTATCACTCCAGCGGGAATGGTCACAGCTATCCGTCCTGAGTGTATAATAATACGCATTTAATGATGTACCTGCAATTTTGGACAGCACATGGCTATGCGCAAACCTAACGGACCGGAAGGTATCCAGCGTCAGTATTGTTATGACCAAAAGGAACAGGTTCCTTGCGGTCGGTTTTGTAGCGTCAGAAAAATATTCACAAAAGTAAGTATTCAGTCTATTCAAAATGGAGTTTTTCAAGTATAATAAGCGGTAGATACAAACTCATCTCTTTTCGTATGTTTTTTTGTTTGACGCTTAAATTATACTACAAGAGATTGAGTTTGTATTTTTATTTTTCAAAAAAGTTGTAAACTGCTGTAATTTTAATCAAGCAATATTTCAATCCACGCTCCCACGTGGGGAGCGACTCCGCAGGCTTTTTATTATACCCTGTGACAACTCTATTTCAATCCACGCTCCCACGTGGGGAGCGACACTTTCTTCACCGGATATGGGATCACTTTTACTGATTTCAATCCACGCTCCCACGTGGGGAGCGACTGCCTACGTTACCCGTTATACACCCAGTGAGCGGTATTTCAATCCACGCTCCCACGTGGGGAGCGACACGGAACGGCAAACAAAAGGTTTCTTGACAACAAATTTCAATTCACGCTCCCACGTGGGGAGCGACTATTGCCTTGCCAAATTATATGCGATTATTCAGGATTTCAATCCACGCTCCCACGTGGGGAGCGACGGCGCATTTAATGCGGCGGGTTTCTCTGATCTAATTTCAATCCACGCTCCCACGTGGGGAGCGACTTCTTTAAACTTTGACTTAAGGTTACTATTTGTTATTTCAATCCACGCTCCCACGTGGGGAGCGACCCGGGAAGGAAACGGCAGGGTGAGCTACCTAAGGATTTCAATCCACGCTCCCACGTGGGGAGCGACCATACGTCCCATTGGCTACATACCTACGGCAGAAATTTCAATCCACGCTCCCACGTGGGGAGCGACATAACAGCCTTGTAACCGCAAAAAGCAGCGGAGTGATTTCAATCCACGCTCCCACGTGGGGAGCGACAGATAAGACTCCTGGGAAACCCCCTTGGTCGTATATTTCAATCCACGCTCCCACGTGGGGAGCGACTCACTTGCCCAGGTGGATATTATCGCCATGGACAATTTCAATCCACGCTCCCACGTGGGGAGCGACTCGGCAGCACATCCCAGGAGTCACTGCAACAAGGTATTTCAATCCACGCTCCCACGTGGGGAGCGACATATTTTACATGCATGGTACATGTCATAAAGGAGATTTCAATCCACGCTCCCACGTGGGGAGCGACTTGGACAGTATATTACATCATACGCGCCTAGAAATTTCAATCCACGCTCCCACGTGGGGAGCGACCCAGGCGGCACAACTTCGGACACTCATTAAAGATATTTCAATCCACGCTCCCACGTGGGGAGCGACTAACCCATGGTCTTGGGCAAAACAGGGGAAGCTGATTTCAATCCACGCTCCCACGTGGGGAGCGACGTTGCAGACAGTTTGTTTATGGCATTGAAACGGAATTTCAATCCACGCTCCCACGTGGGGAGCGACACAGTAGCATTGCCGCAGTTCTGTTCATCCAATGATTTCAATCCACGCTCCCACGTGGGGAGCGACTCTGCCCCTGCAAATTAGCAATCGTAGCCTGATTATTTCAATCCACGCTCCCACGTGGGGAGCGACCTTTTTGATAATTCCCATCTTTCAAAAACCAGTTATTTCAATCCACGCTCCCACGTGGGGAGCGACCGGATTCAAAAAACATGTAATCAAACGATTTTTAATTTCAATCCACGCTCCCACGTGGGGAGCGACGTCCAATAATCATATCTTTTCGTATATGTGCATAATTTCAATCCACGCTCCCACGTGGGGAGCGACTGCGGAACATTGGGAAGGGAGGCGGAGAAATGGATTTCAATCCACGCTCCCACGTGGGGAGCGACTCGCAGCAGCAAGCCTGATTTTGTGCAGACATGTATTTCAATCCACGCTCCCACGTGGGGAGCGACAATATTTCCGCTTTTAGTTTTTGCCGCCAAAGCTATTTCAATCCACGCTCCCACGTGGGGAGCGACTCCAGAACCGCTTATCTCGTCATTCTCATTTGTGATTTCAATCCACGCTCCCACGTGGGGAGCGACTCTTACAGGTGACTATACACCTGAATACTTGGCATTTCAATCCACGCTCCCACGTGGGGAGCGACGGAACCGTACAGTAAACGCACCTGTCTTTGGCTATTTCAATCCACGCTCCCACGTGGGGAGCGACGGCAGCGTTTTGAAGAATTACACCCCGACAACATATTTCAATCCACGCTCCCACGTGGGGAGCGACAGGGTGCGGCGTGGGCAGATGATGACGGAAAGGTAATTTCAATCCACGCTCCCACGTGGGGAGCGACCGTGCAGCGGAGGGCATGAAGAATGGCATATACAATTTCAATCCACGCTCCCACGTGGGGAGCGACATGGTGCATGTAATAAAGGAGGAAAATGCTGTATATTTCAATCCACGCTCCCACGTGGGGAGCGACTCAAGAACAATGATAAACGCATGGTGGAGTTATACATTTCAATCCACGCTCCCACGTGGGGAGCGACTCCGGGGGTGTGGGGTGCCCACAAGTTCCCGGAAAATTTCAATCCACGCTCCCACGTGGGGAGCGACATGACGGCCTATGACACCTCCCATTTAGTCTTGGATTTCAATCCACGCTCCCACGTGGGGAGCGACTTCCAAGTTTAATTTGTATATCCGATAGCATAGTTATTTCAATCCACGCTCCCACGTGGGGAGCGACTTGCAAAGGCTATGGCTGAACAATGGACTAAATATTTCAATCCACGCTCCCACGTGGGGAGCGACTGTGCTGCTTCTGGACGGCAAGATTAAGACCAGGATTTCAATCCACGCTCCCACGTGGGGAGCGACAGACAGGGCTTGGGAAAAGGCGTACCATTGATTTATTTCAATCCACGCTCCCACGTGGGGAGCGACCTGCACGGGCCATACTACCAATGACGCCTTCAATATTTCAATCCACGCTCCCACGTGGGGAGCGACGGTAGAGGGGATTGTCACATAGGCGATGCAATTGTATTTCAATCCACGCTCCCACGTGGGGAGCGACTTTGCCGCATCAACCCTGTAGCCATACCGCGTGAAATTTCAATCCACGCTCCCACGTGGGGAGCGACACCTGGGGAAAGGAGAGCAGTTCCAGCTAAGCTATATTTCAATCCACGCTCCCACGTGGGGAGCGACGAAAACTTTCTTAAGCTTAGACGGCGTTTTGAAATTTCAATCCACGCTCCCACGTGGGGAGCGACCATTGCTAAAAAAGTTGGATGTTGCTTTATTAAATTTCAATCCACGCTCCCACGTGGGGAGCGACGCCATTATCGAAGGGCCTATGTATACCATAGCCATTTCAATCCACGCTCCCACGTGGGGAGCGACACACCATCCAGGGCGGACGCCATCCCATTAACGATTTCAATCCACGCTCCCACGTGGGGAGCGACATCCTTTGTCATTAGGTTTGTCGTAGGAGTTATAATTTCAATCCACGCTCCCACGTGGGGAGCGACTCCGGGGGTGTGGGGTGCCCACAAGTACCCGGAAAATTTCAATCCACGCTCCCACGTGGGGAGCGACCCGGGAACTTTAATGCCCAGCTGGAGGATATTACATTTCAATCCACGCTCCCACGTGGGGAGCGACTTTTCTCTCCCTCCACGTAGGTAAAGCCCATGCGATTTCAATCCACGCTCCCACGTGGGGAGCGACGATGTAGTACTTTTACTGTACCAGGATGCATGCATTTCAATCCACGCTCCCACGTGGGGAGCGACCCGTCATCTGTAAGGCCAAAAAAGACAAGCGTATATTTCAATCCACGCTCCCACGTGGGGAGCGACGTTATGCTTGGAGTAATTATGCATGACTACATTGAGTTTCAATCCACGCTCCCACGTGGGGAGCGACGTCCTTGACAGAGGAATTACGCCCGCAAAGAGGGTTTCAATCCACGCTCCCACGTGGGGAGCGACGCGGGGCTAGTGGCGTTACGGCGTTGGGGGCACGGTTTCAATCCACGCTCCCACGTGGGGAGCGACATGGAGGATTTGCCATTCAACTGATTGGAGATATGTTTCAATCCACGCTCCCACGTGGGGAGCGACCTGTAATCACAATGTACACAGAAAGGAGTTATGTGTTTCAATCCACGCTCCCACGTGGGGAGCGACCCAGTGCCCGGCCGCCGTCTGCACTGCCCAGCCGCGTTTCAATCCACGCTCCCACGTGGGGAGCGACAGCAACAATCTCATATTTTTCTTTAATTTATAATTTACATTTATGCAACATGCACAACCTCAAGCAACTATCAAACAATTCAACATATGAGTTTCATCATTTAGTGAAGCATTTCTTGGTGCGAACCTCCCTGGCCATTCATGTCTGCTTCCTCCTCGCACCTAGCTAAATCATCAAAGTTCCCTCAGCATCATAAGACGTTTTACTGCCAAAGTGCTCAACTTTTGTTCGATAATTATTGCCCAAATAATAAAATCTTAAGCTGTCCTCCCTCTCATTTATCAAAGACACAAGTCGATCCTTTAACAACAATAACTGTGAAGCATCCAAAATACATTCAAATACTGAATTCTGGACACGCTGTCCATAATCAACACACTCTTTTGCAACTTTCCGAAGCCGTGTCTTACCTGCTGCATTCTGGGTGGAGACATCATACGTAATCAATACCAACATAAACACACCTACTTCCACAAAAAAGGAAGATATTCCTCCACATCACCCCGGATGGTTCGTGCCAGCAGAAGAGCCTGCACATAAGGAACCAACCCCCATACAATTTTTTCCTTCAAATATGGATGTGTAAGGCTCTCTCTTTTATGATTTTGCCACACACTAAAAAATACTTTTCTTCCAGAATCGTTTAAAAACACAGCATTATCCTTCTGTTTTTCAAAATGGTTCCCCTGAACTGCCTTCGTATTTACCAGAGTCAAAACAAATCTATCCGCTAATACCGGCCTCAGTTCCTCCATGAGATCCAGTGCAAGAGAAGTCCTTCCAGGCCTATCCCCGTGCATAAATCCCACATAAGGATCCAAACCCACACTTGCCAGTGCATTAGCACAATCCCCTGCCAGCACCGTATATGCAAAAGACAGCAGTGCATTAATATTATCCATCGGAGGCCGACGATTCCTTTTGATAAACGCAAAGTTATCTTTCTGATTTAAAATTAAGTCATCAAAAACAGAAAAATATTGCTCAGCCGCCTTCCCTTCTAGTCCACGGAGTTCATCTAATACAGAAGCATTATCTATTCGAGGCAGCGCATCATGCAGAACATTTGATACTTGTTTCAGTCTTTCCACATCCACACGCTGCGCATGGTCACGCAGCGTGCGCTCTATGCTCCATCTACAGTTAAAGACCTTTCCCAGTATCATATTTTTGGCATAGGCAACGCTTCTGTCATCATCATCTGAAACCCTGTACTGCTCCTTCCTCAAAAGTACATTTCCATATTCCTTTCCCACTACTCTGGCCAGAAAAGCTCCCCTAGGAGAAAAGAAACTCATCCCTATTTTCCGCTCTGCACAGGCCCCCATTAAAGCAGGGCTTGCCCCCTTATAAGTAAAACAAACAATATTCTCCAATGTGTGAAGAGGAAACCTGCCAAGCATCTTTTCTTCTTCCAAAATCACAATGTTCTCACCCTCAAGAGCCAGATAGCAGGTCTCTGTCATAACATATAGTGTATTTAATAACTTTCTCACTTCGTCCCCCAAAAGAACTATACAAAAATCACCCTTGCTCATCATCTTTTGTATTTTGCCTAATATACTCCCTGACACACACAACCTTTTGTATCTTAGGAACACATAAATTTTTTAGAGAACAGGCTATACATTTCTTAGATGATTTCACATTAGGTGTATACCCCCGTCGAAAAAGCTCATGCATTTCCTCAACCGCTTTCTTTACCTCTTCCCGCAGGATATCCGAAAACACCACATGAGTGCGCCGTCTGTTCTCTCCATAGTAAAAATATCCCTCTGCCATCTTTGTCTGGAACATCTCCTCCAGGCAGATCGCCTGTGCACAAAGCTGCAGTTCATCCACATTGTTTTCCTTTGGTGCCCCATGCTTATATTCCACAGGAATCGGCTTCCATTTCCCCTCATATCCAAAAAGCTCCACGCCATCTTTATCTTGATGAAACTCTACCACATCACACTGCCCACTGAGTCCAAGTTCCTGGGACGAAATCCTCAGTCCTCTCACCACCAAAAGATCACCTCTCTTCTCAAAAGCCCCCTCATCATGTGCTTTCTTGTGCATCAGCTCACCGGCAGTTGTCCTCTCATTCTCTGCCCACTGCTGTTCGATATGTATCATCGCCCACTGTCTTCTACAAAAGGCAAAATGTTGAATACCGGACAGCATAAGATAATCTTCTTCTGAATACATTCTGAATCTCCCCCATTATCTTGCCGCCTCAGAGTTTTCAGAAGGCCTTTCTACTCTTTACAGATGCAGCTAACTCCTTCCGGTAAACCCTGTGGAACGATTATTTTATAGTCTGAAAAGCTCCTGGGAACCTCTACTCCTTCACGCCTTTCCACTTTTACAGAATCAAAAAGTTTGTGTGCAGGCGCACATCCAAGCTCACTGTCATGTTTAAAAATAATCAGTTTTCTTACCGCCATTTTACCCCTTGCAGCAGAATGATCATTTTCAAACATATTCAAAATTGCCTCCCACAGCAACTCCAAATCCTCCTCTGAAAATCCCGTAACTTTTCTCGCCTGATTTGCCGAGATATACCCCTCTGCACGATACAATCCATATGGAACAATGTATTTTCTTCCCATCTCTGTGCCCTTTTTCTCCGCATCACTCTCTGTAGTAATAGCTACTCTAGTAATGGTAATTTCCTGAGGTAAAATAGGATCAACCGACTTGGCAAAACCCAACTGTACAGGTCCCCTCACTTGTCCACAGTTTAAGTTAGCTTTTACAAAAGTAGTCATTACAGCACCAAAAGTTCTAATGTCATAAAAGTTCTGACACATAAAATCCCTGATCTTTCTGTCCAGTTCAGGATCATCCTTTTTCATTCCCTTTACCTTATCCGCGCTCACATTTAAGTACTCAAACGCCCTTGCGTCACTGCGATTTAAAGGAACACTCTCCTTAACATAGATCTGATACCCTTGTTCATTCTCTCTAACCATCCCTACATAATTTCGGATCTTTCTCTTCAAACACACATCTGTCACAAGTCCATAGCCGCTCTCTGGATCCACCCTGGGCATATTGCCCGCATCTGGATCGCCGTTTGGATTTCCATTTTCCACATCAAAAAGCACCACAAAATCATACCTGTTGTTAATCGCCTCACCCATTTATTTATCCTCCTTCTTCTGATATCGTTTCTGAGTCTGGCAATAATATCCCAGCTGAAAAGAACCTTGTTGGGGCAGATTTAAATGCATAGGATATTCTTCACCTATCAGCTCCACTAATTCACCTATCTGTTTATCAAAATATACCTTCTGGCCGCTTTTTAACTTTCGAAGATGCTTTTGCGCTAAGTTGATCAACACAGGAAAAACATGAGCCGGCGTTGATGCTGCTGCGTTAAAATATCTATCCTTAATTGTTGTGCTGATCCCTGGATTCGCTTCCTGCTGAACATGCTCCAGCACTGCAAACAATCTCCCCAATGTATATGGTACATTGACGCATTCTTCATTCAGTTCCATCTCCAATACCCCCTCTTTCTTAGAGCAATCTTTATTCTCATTCCTGAGATAATAAGCTTTGATAAACGCCGCCCGTCTCCAGTTAATTATCTTCTCCGCCCTGATGCGCATCATTACACCGTTCAGCAAAGACACAGGGTATGGTTTCCCCATCAGCACCGCCTGCAAGGTATCTGCTGCCATCTGAGACGTAGGTGATTTATCTTTTGCCTTTTTGTTTACCGTTTCTGATAAAAGCATCTGCAGAGAAAGTGTCTGCAAGGTATCAAATACAGGTTTCACAATTTCCAACCTCTTATAATGTTCTCCCACATGCCGCAGCATATTGCCAAAAGAATCCACAAGGAAAAAACGCACCGTTAATCTGGCAGCGTTGGGTGCCAAGCCCAGAACATAAAAATGCCTCTCTGTATCCAGCCACTCATCCTCCACCTTCACCTGCTCTCCCCGCCTCAGACTATCAAAAATCATACTCAGCTCTTGTTCTGTAATCCCACCTTCCTGCTCCACACCAAACATGGCCGCAATCCCCACATCCTGATAAATACTCTCCCCGCCTTCTGCCCAGCACACTACTGTAGCATCACCTATGATCTTACGATGTTCTCTGTCATTCAGCAATTCATTTAGCGCTGCTGCATATGCAAACGCGGCATACTCACCTACAGGAGCATTTTCTCCCTGTTCCTTTGCATAAGAGCAGAATGCCTGTGCATTGAAAGAGACCAAAGAAGTTCCCATAGCCTGTGCACCATTTACTCCTTTTATGATAGGATGCAGCACTGCCAGAGAGGTACGCTGCCCTGTCACCATACAAATGCCAGTGCATTCACTCTCCTGCTTATTATAGTACTCCTGCCACGCCCTCCTGATCTCTTCATCCTCCAGAACAGACTTCCCATCATAATAGAAAAGAATGTTGGCTCCTGATATTAATTCTTTGTAATTCTCTGCAAAAAATGCTTGATTAACCGCCTGTTGAGGAACCCAGGAGGCAAAATATCTGAGTACTGCCCTAGCAGAAGGTGTTTCCACCTTTTCCAGGACATTGCAGTGAAGCTCTCTACAAGCCTGGAAACACTGCAGACTTCTCTCGGGTTTCCCTTTTTCATCCACCCCAAACAAATATGTGGAATTATCGCACAAAAAATTGGATTTAATGTTCACAGCCCGCTTTACAGGTTGAGGTACCTCCAACGTCCGCGGCATCATAATTTCCTTTTTCCCTGTTTTTTGTGGTGTCTGCAATATAAGTAATCCTTCTATGTCCCCATCCTCATTCAGATTTAAGCCAAAAGAAACTTTTACCTTCCCCCAGCCCAGGCAGGGTACCTTATCCTCTCCCTGACTCACCAGATCCTCATACCTCTTTACCAAAGCCTGTAAAATCATGCTATTCCTCCATGCCGCTACAAGCCTGCATCTCAGGCTTCAGCGCTAATATGTCAGCTGACAATCTCACAATCTTTCAGATGGAGAACTCCCCTGTCCAATTTTGCCCGGAAAAATTGAGGCCGAATATTCGCTTTATCATGATAATCCAGATCCCAAAGCATATATCCCAGATCCCGGGTCTCATTAATAGATGGTATCTCCTCTTCCTGCCATTCACGAAATGCCGCCGAAAATTCCCGACAGCCAAGATAGGGCTGATGATAGCACTGTCCTCTGCGAAGCCGACGCTTGACAATATCCTGAAATTTTCCTGGGTTATCACTTTTAGCAGCGTTTTCAGTCATCTCAAAATGAGCGCATATCACATAGTGTACATTTTGCAATACCAGTGCAGACCGCTGCTGTATCTCATCCGATGTACTTAGGTAGAGCGCCGATCGCCCTCCTGTCATAACAGATTTTACATTACTTCCCGAAATCTTGCATTTTACCTCATTTCGCTTTATGTTTGTCATCCCAATGGGCGACAGTACATAAATCTCATCAATCACCCACTTGAGACCTGGGTGCCAAAAAACCGCATCCAATATCCCCCTGGCCGCAGACGGTGTCATAACGTCATAACTCACTCTTTCCACCTTCATCTCGGGCCGACTGAAGCATGCGTAATCCCCCCACACCTCTACTTTAACGGACATAAATCTCACCTCTATTTTTTCATTGATTATTTAATTACTCTTCTCTACAACTGTATCATTATGAGAGATTCTTGTCAAGCTAGAAATTTAAATATCTTGCATAAAAAAAAAAAATCGGATAAACTATTATTGTCACTTAAATAACAAGTGTGGATAGAAATATTGATTATTTTATTTTGATTTGATGTGGCGGCAGTCTTTATCTGCCGCCATCTCAAAACCCAATACAGCCCCTTGGTATGCTTATACAAAAACCCCATATCCTGTATCCACGTCCATCTGCAGTCCTGTTTCTCTACTGTATCGATTTAAATCCCGTAATACAAAACCTGAACCTCCTATCTGTTCCAGGCATCCACTATCCCAGAGTGCCTTCAAATGTTCCGGATATATATTGACACTGTACTGCCCCAGTTTACGAAAACCATCTCTATCCTGTATGCCTGTCACAAAAGCTTCAATCAACTCTTCTCCCTCCCCCACTGGAATATAGATTGTCGCCGTATCATTTTCAATTAGATGGAATCTTCCTGCAACGGAGGCAAAGGGAAAACAGCTCCCATCCCACCCATTCTCTATACTTTTGATGATCTCTTTTTGATCCAAATTCTCCCGTCCCAGCAGTTCTCTATAATATTGAAAATAGAATTCCACCGCTCTCTGATCCGCCACATCCTCATATTTCTTCTGAGTCCATCGGAACGCTGATACATTCTGACCTAAAAACAAGTCTTTACTTCCCTCAAGCTGAAAAACACTAACCACACTCTTCTCGGTGCTTCGCTTTCCTTCCCGGTTACACCTTCCTGCTGCCTGAACGACAGAATCCAGCCCTGCTTCCTGCCGGAATACTTCTGGAAAGTCCAAGTCCACGCCTGCTTCCACCAAAGAAGTAGCAATTACTCTGCAGGGCAGACCTAAATACAATCTCTGCCGTATTTCAGCAATCTTTGTTTTTCTGTCAACAGGACAAAGCAATGTGGTCAGGCAATATGCTCCCTCATGCTCTATATTTTTATAAAATTCCTGCGCCGTTATCCGTTTATTGACTATACAGAGATATTGTTGTTTCCCTGTCAGTTTTTCAAGCATTCCCTCCAAACTCAAGGTTCCTATATCTTTTATTATAGTACGTTTAAAGCATTCATACATATACTCCATACCACTACATATCTCATTCATGGACATGTTCGGCAGATATTTTTCAAACAAACTCCCCAAAACAGGCTGTGTGGCAGTACACAGCACAGCGGTTACTCCATAATGAGCGACCAACTCTGAAATGGCAGCCACACAAGGCTCCAGGTAATTCACTGGAAGTGTCTGCGCCTCATCAAAAATAATCACACTATTGGCGATATTGTGCAGTTTTCGACACTTTGAACTTTTGCAGGCATACAGCGATTCAAAAAATTGAACTGCAGTTGTCACAATCACAGGCTTATCCCAGTTTTCTGAGGCAAAAATCTTTCTATAGGCAACTGCATTTTGTACTTGGTCTTCTGTTGCGTCATATAACACTCCTGAATGATGCTCCAACACATTTTCTTCCCCTAATATCTCGCTGAATTTTGCCGCATTTTGATCAATAATGGATCTGTACGGAATTACGTATATAATACGTTTCATATGGTGCATCGCCGCATGTTTAAGCGCAAACCCCAGAGACGCTGTGGTCTTTCCTCCGCCCGTGGGTACCGTAAGTGTATACAGCCCTTTTTGAACACCTCCTCCTTTTTCTAGGCATTCCATCAATATTCTGGTCCTGTTTTCACAGAGCAGCCTCTGCTTCTCATGAGAAAACTCAACTGATTCAAGCCATGGTGTAATATAACACTGTAGCTTCTCCAACAATGCAGTCATTGAATCTCCACGTCCTCTTTCCGGCGGATTCTGTGTCATAAATGCTTCTGTATCCAGATAATCAGCATCCACCAAACAGGAATAAATCATGCGGATAAAAAAGGACATGGTATACACAGCATGTCTTCCCGTCATACAAAATGCTGGAACCGATGCCTTTGTAGGTTCAATCTCTCTTTTCCACTCTTGGTATTTTGGCAACTCATTTTTCAGCCTTCCAAAAAAAGTTCCGCTCTGGGCCAGTCTAGCCTGACCTCCGTCCAAAAGACCAGAGTGATGGCCTGCTACAGCCATAGCTATAGGAATATAATCGGAGGATATACTGCAAAGCTCTTTCGCCCCCGCAGTAGAATGATCTACTTTCTTTGAATGTTTTGGATTCTGGATTCTTTTTTGAAATTCTTCTGAATACTTTCCTATGTCATGCATAAGACCGCACAAATAGCCTACTTCCCCACAACCAAATTCTGACGCAAATTCCTTGGCTCTCTCTGCTGTTCCCTGTAAATGTTCTTGTATGGTTTGTATTTCTCCACTTTTGTTTATATGTGCAATCTTAGTGTACATTGTATCCTCTTGTCCTTTCTCATGTAATTCGACTCTTATGTTTTCGTAAACTTATTGTAATTTATCTTCTTATTATTGTCAAAAGGATTTTCAACACTTTCTGCCCGCCTCAAAGGGCCCTGCAGGCTGTTCTTCTGTACAAAAAAACCGGATAAGGTCACCCTAAATTACAGCCTATGCGCAGACGAGCGTATACGGAAATACGGGGAAGAGGATATCAACTATCTTCCTCTGGCCTTTTACCTGCTGCGCTGGAACATCAAAGCCTATTATTATAAAGGAAAGACTTTCTGGTCACTGGAAGAATACCGCATAAGGAACCATAAAGGAATAGAACATCTTATCAACCTTCTGGCTGTTTCTTATAGTACTATGACGCTGCTCTCTTATAGTGGCAATATGGTTTCGTATTATCAGTCTTTCAGCGCGCTCAGAAGACTCGAATTGAGATTGAACAGCAGTTTCAGGCCAGCATAATGTTCAGCAGTTTCGTGGAATCGCTTGAAACTGTCAAAAAAGCCTGTACGTTGGTAAAGTTATTAGAACGCCATATTCAATCTTGGCTTGGAAAGGTTCAAAAATTGTAAACTGCGTTTATAAAGACAAATACTTTTGTCTCTAAAACTGTAGAATGCAAAAGATGGTTCCTTGGGTAAAAATAACGCCGCCATGCCCTGAAGATGTCCAACCCAAGCATGGCGGCAAAACAGACTTATTTTCCATCTTTTCCCGCTGCCTTAAAACTCAGCAGAAAATCCAAAATCACACCAATAACTGGAAGGCCCTTCCTTATACCCGCATATAATCCCCTTCCACATAAAATACCCCATTTGCCAGAGGCTTTTCTTCCCCAGGTTCCCTGCATACAGCCGCCGTTCCGACGATTTCCGGCTTCTCCAGACGCCCCCTGCGGATCAGTTCCTCAACCACCTGCCCCACCAGATCCCCGCAGTAGACAGAGAGCCACTGGTTGATCTGCCCGTGAAGCCGTTTGGGAACAAACCCTTCAAAACTCCTGCGCACCGAGAGAATCCAGCTGCGCAGCTCCCCGTCCAGACCGGTTTCTTCCCCGCCGTACAGACGGCAGAATTCTGAAAACTGCTCCCGGGTAAAGCAGGGGAAGTTCAGCCTATAGTTCTCCCCCTCTTTGCGGATCAGATTATTGCGCACCAGTCCCACAATATCCTCTTCCCCCAACAGCCCATCCGGCACAATACCCCCGGGGCATTTCCGGGGAATCTCATTCTCCCCCAGCCAGGCCGTTCCCCTGCTGTGGCATATATCACGGTTAAAATACCGATTTACCCAGTACAGATACATATGTCCGGCCTTTGTGCCATTGGTATGACAGCCTGCGGCAAAATCTCCCAAGGCCTCCCTTTCGTCCGCCGTCTCCCAGACAATGAACCAGCCGTATCCCCCGTCCTTTCTGGGCGGAAATTCCTCCTCTTCAAAATTCAGGCACTCCCTCTTCAGCCTCTCCAGCTTCTGCCTGATATAATACGGAATCAGGATATAGCCCAGTCTCTCCATGCCAAAACCGCACCCATAAAAGCCCATTTCCCGGCAGTCCTTCCCTTCCGCCCAGAGAAGCCTCTCATAAAAATCAGCCGCCGCCTTCACCATGACTTCGGAAACCGCCTTGGTGCCGGCCATATCCTTCAGAGTAAAAATAATAAACTCTGTGGCATATTTATTTCCGCTTTTTGAGACTGCGTCCCCATATTCCAGCCTTGGAAGCTCGTCCTCAAGATAAATGGTTGGAATCCCTGTGCGCAGGCTGATCTCCTCCACCGTCAGCGGCTTTTCATAGGCCGCCCGGCAGACAGCCCTGGCAATCTGGCTGTGAAGGTACTGATTGGAATTCATCGACCCATTGCATCCCTGTGTATTCCAATTGATCCGCTGATATACCTTATCCATTTTTTTCATCCCTATCCTTTCCCGAATCCTGCTGCGCCCCACATTGAGGCGCCATTTCACTGTGGTTTCAGGCAGGGAATACTTCTGTGCCAGCTGCTTCACCGTCAGCCCGACCATATAATACTCCACAAAAATATCCCTGTACCCGGAGGAAAGCGTATGGAGACAACGGAATACCTGGTCATATTCCTCTTCCACCTCTTCTTCATCAATCCTACAGTAATCCATAGTTTCTGACACCATCTCAGGCACTTCCTGCCCGGAAAGAACCTCCTGGTTACGGCTGCGCCCATCAATAAAACGTGCATAGCGGTTGTGGGCAATGCGCCACACCCAGGCCTCCAGGGAGGCAATCTGGTACTTCCCCATGCCTGCCAGAACATGCAGCAGAATCTCTTCCGCCAGATCTTCCGCGTCATGCCAGTTGTCCAGCCGATGATGACAAAAACGAAAAACCGGCTCGATAAAGGGGATGATTTCCTGTCCGTCCATATGCTTTTCTTCCTTTCCACATGCTGCACATGTTTCTATTGCTCCTCAACTTGCTGCAATCGCGATTACACCTTATAAGTGCCTGGGAACAGAGAAAAGATAGGTTAAAATAAAATTTTTCCTCAATTTCCTTCCATATGGTCCGCTGCCTTTTCAAAACCTCCCCTGCACACCCTCTCCATGGCCTCATCCTCCCTGTCATTGCCCAGGGCCAGAGCCTCTTCCGGCCGGATTCCCAGCCATCCGCAGATTTCTCTGACCCCGGTGCCTTTGTCCAGGCCCTTTCCGATGATCTCCAGACAGTGTCTCTCTGCAAAGACACGGCAGTCCGCCCCTGCCAGTAGTACCGCTGCCCCCTGGAGCTCCTGCCCCTTCCACACACTCCTGGAAGGTTTGACAAGAGTGACCTTGTACACAATCCCGTTTTTCCTGTAGATCCTCATTCTGGCTCCTGCACCCTCTGCAAACTTTCTCAGCTCAGACAGCTGTCCCGCCTCCAACGGATGCACCTGCTCCTTGCTGCAGTTCTCTTCAACTTCCCCCAGCTCAGAAAGCTGTCCCGCCTCCAACGGGTTCACCTGCTCCTTGCTCCAGCTCTCCCCGACTTCTGCTGCCCCGCCTCTCCACCTCTCGTTTTTCCTTCTGTTTTCTCCGCCTTCCTCCCGGTCCCATTTCCTGCCCCACAGCCGCACATGAGCCCCGGAGGCAAAGACAGCCCCATGAAACAAGTACATATCCCCCTTTATCCTTTTCCTGACTTCCTCTTCCGGCAGGGAAGTGGCCAGAAACACATAACGCTTCCGCCCCAACGCTCCAAGTGTCCGCCGCACCCTGTCCGGCAGCTCTCCCCGGTATCCCTCCGGAACCAGAGTCCCGTCCAGATCCAGAAAAATGGCCCTGGCTTTTTTGGGAATTCTAAAGATAGGATATTCTCCGAAAAACTGCCTCCCCCTGAAATCAGCTCTTCCGCCGTATGCCAGGTAGCAGGTGCAATTCTTTTTGCCGCACAGGGGCCGGAAAATCTCCTCCGCACTATCCCCATACCAATTGGCCTCCTTGGTTCTGCTGATATTACAGGCATGAACCCTGCCGTCCGCTTCCACAAAGCACCTGTCCCCGCACATGACAGCATCGGCCCTGGGACTGCCCAGCTGATCCTCAAAAAAAGGATCCAATGCAGAAAAAGCAGCCCTTTCCTCCTCCGTGTAAACTCGTCCCAGTCCATCCATTTTATTGATCCACAGATAGATATCCGGGGACAGCATTTCCCGCAGCCTGCCAAGAAGGGGAATATTCTCCGGTACTCCCACCGCCCCGGCGCAGAGATTGACCCCGCTCTCCGCCAGCCTGCGGCATTTTTCCGCAAACACATCCGCCTCCGCCATCTCCGGGTGAAAGGTCGCCCAGATGCAGAGTTTTCCCCTTGCCTTCCAAGGATTTTCTCCACTGCAAAGATCAAAGATTCCCAGACACTGTTCCACGGAAAAACTCAAGTTTGTCTGCATTCCAACCCTGTCAATCCCGGAAAGCGCCGCAAGCCGCCCCAGTCCCTCCCAGTACCACCTGTGAACCGACGCTTCCCCATAGGGCACCACAAAGACTGCGCCGATAGAAAGCTCTGTCTCTCTCTCTTCCACACTGTCGCAAAAACGCAGAAAATTCTGCCTGTCCTTCTCCAGTTCCGCCGCCGTGGACCTGTGCTTGGAAAAAGGACAGTAGGAACAGCGATAATTACAACTTTTCAGATTCCCCCTGTAGGAAACCGTTCTCTTGCCGCCTGTTCTCCCATCCATTGAGCCTCTCCCACTCCAACATTTTCTCCCCGATTTCCTCCGAGATCAGCTGGGGCCCCATATAATCGGAAAACCCCAGCCCCTCCTCTGTCAGTCCAAGGAAAACATCCTGCCCATCGCTTTTTTCCTCCAGCCATCCCTGTTCCACCCAGGTCCTGAGGAGCGGAAATTCCTCCATTACCTCCCTCCCGAATTTCTGCCTGTATACCTGCCTGGGAATCCCTGGACGAATCAGAAGATGCTTTATCACATACCTCCTCCGGAGCTCCTCCTCAGAGAGCAGGATTCCGTGGGAGACGGACAGAAAGTCTTCCCTTTTTTGAAACGCTTCAATTTCCTCCAGGGCCTCCTGCCTTGTGATCCGGTAAGGAGTGCAGGTGTGAAGCCGCCCCAGATAACTCCTTCCCCCGCAGCCCAGGGACAGAGCGCCGGTAAAGCCGCACTCCTGGAACTCTGGCCGAACTCCGCCCACGCTCCTCTTTACAAAACGCCGCATGGAAATCTGGTCATACCCCTGTTCCTTTAAAAACGCCCTTCCCTGGAGATACAACTCATAGACATGCTCCGGATCCAGCAGCGCCTTCTTCCCATCCCTCTCCAGCCTGACCCCATGTTTGATATACAGCGGATAGAGAAAAATTTCCTCCGGTAAGTAAGAAACCCCCCGCCTGAGAGACCTCAGAAGGCTTTCTGCCGTCTGCCCCGGCAGTCCATAGATAAAGTCAAAGTTGACGCATTCAAACCCCGTCTCCATCAGAAGTCCCGCCGCCTCCCGGGCCCGCCTGCTGTCGTGACGCCGCCCAAGCCACGCCAGCTCTTCCTCCTCAAAACTCTGTATCCCCATGCTGACTCTTGTTACTCCCAGTGCCTTCAACAGCCTGGCTTTCTCCCTGTCGGTCTGCTTTGGCGCCGTCTCTATGACCACATGGCATGACGCTCCCAGGGGCATCTCTCTCTTTGCCGCCCGAAACATCTCCTCCAGCTGCCCCGGGCTCAACAGCAGGGGCGTACCTCCCCCTATGGTAAAGTCCGAAAACACCGTACTCCCAGGCAGTATCTCCCTGTACTGTCTCATCTGCCGCACCACCCCTTCAAGGTATGCGTCCATATGAGCCTGGCTGCAGCCCGTCACAGAGAACAGGTTGCAGTATCCGCATTTGCTCTCACAAAAAGGAAGGTGAAGGTACAAGCCATGTCCTTCACCCTCCAGGTTCACCATATAATCCCGCAGATCAATATTCTCCAATGGCCTGTAGGCCGTCTTGTGGGGATAACTGTACATATACTGAACATATCTGTTCATGGAAACCACCTCATTCCTCTTCACAGGAAAAAATGCTTATAGGGCACTGTGCTCACCACGGGGTGATTCACACCATGGAATATGTATCCATCCTCCCCATAGCAGGTACCATGATCCGAAAAACACACCACAAAAGTCCTTCCCCTTTTCTCTTTCCATCCCTCAAAAAGCCGCTCCAGCTGGCCGTCCACATACCGCAGCGCCGCCCTGTGGGTCTCCAGGCTGTCCTCTTTTTCATTTTCCAGATAGAAATAGTTGGGATAATGGATGGAACACACATTTAAATACAGAAATATCCTCCTGGAATCGGTGTTTTTTTCCAGACGTTTCAAGATAAAATCAACCTGATTCTGTGTGCTTTCCCTCACAGGGCAGGAGAAGGATGGATTCCAGTAACTCTTCTCAAAAAAAGACGGAAACACCTTTCCCAGCTCTGACCGTTTGTCAAAAAAAGCCACTCCCCCCACGCACCAGGTGTCATATCCGTCCTCATGAAGCCCCTGGACCAGGTTGCTGGCATCAAACCCATAGGCTCCCCTGGGAACCTTTTTCCCCATGCCGACGCTTTTGGGAAAAAACAGCATCTCCTGTTCCCCAATGCTCCTGGCCTCGTCCCTGGAGGGAAGAAATCCCGCAAAAATGGCATGATGGGAAGGATAGGTAAAATTTCCCGGCGCCTGGCGTTTCTCCCAGGTTCCATATCTGTTTAAGACCGGGGTCCCGCCGCTTTCCTCTTCCGCCACGGCGGCGTCATACCGGAGCGTGTCCAGGCAGATAAATAAAATGTCGCAGCTTCCCACCACCTGCCCCATGTCAACAGAACCTTCTTTGTCCTCATTGCGAACCCGAAATGCTGAAAAAGGCACTTCACTCATAGTTTTCCATCCTTTCTGCTGTAGAGTTTCTTCTATCATTCAATCCGGCAGATTCTTCAGCATTTCAGCCATGATGTCAATCTGCCGCCCATATATCCGGTTCTCCCCATAGACATCCCTGTGGAGCAGATCCCCCTGGGCGTTCATCTCAATGATTCGGGGCCTGAGGCTTCTCTTTTCCAGCAGAACATCCATGCCGATGCTCTTCAGTCCAGGGTAACAGGCTGCCGCCTTAAAACACAGCTCCCTGATCCCCTCCATCGTCCCTTGGTCCAGACGCAGATCCCCAAACTCCATGGAATGATTATTGAGATGTAAATTGGTAATGGGACCTTTGGACAGCCTGGGAAGTATATAGTCGATCCTTCCCCCCTGAACAATCACCCTCAGGTCATAACTGTACTCCCCGAAAACAGCTTTCCCGTACCATCTCTCCACCGCACAGTCCAACTTCAGCAGACTGTCCAGAAAGGCTGCCCCTTCCTTTCCCTCCAGCCGGAACATCCGCTTTGTATTAAAAATCTCTTCCCCTTCCAGGATTCCGCAGGTATAAAGCACAATCCGCCCGGTTTTCGGAGAGAATCTCAGGGCCGACACTCCTGCCGCCCCTGCCCCTGTGACCGGCTTAACAAATACCTGGCCGATTCTGCGGTCTCTCATAAAAGCAAGCAATTCCTCCCCGCAGGAGAAGCTTTCCCCGTACATCTTGGTCACAGAGACCCCTTCCCGGGCAAGTCTTTCCTTACACCTGCGCTTGTCCAGCACTTCCTCTATGTCCAGGGGGTGATTCAGAAAATTTCCTCCAGGCAGACGGGAAAGCCTGCGGAGCCACTCCCCGTACCGGCCTGTGAGCTCTTCCAGCTGACTCAGACGGCTGCTCTCCCACTCCGGCGGATCAATCTTCACCACCCACCGGCGCAGATCCTTCCGGGAAGGAGCGCCCTCCCCGGACCAGGCCTTTTCCCAGGCCAAAGCCCCTTCTTCCCCATGCCCGGGCTTGGATTCCCCTTCTCCTTCGGAAGCCAGAAGCTCCCCCCAGTCCAGGAAAGACACAGAAATCCCTTTTTGGGCGGCGGCCTGTTCAAAATAATACCTTCTCTTCCCGCCGCCCACTCCCATCAGCAGAATCCCGCTCATTCTGTCAGCATGGCACTGTACCACCGTTCCCCGTTCCATTCGTAGGGCTTCTCCTGCTCAGCGAGATTCACCGTGATGGAAAGTTTCTGCAGCTCCTCCATCATTTCATTCGACAGATAGTGGTGATGCACATCCAATATCTCAATATTGGGAAGCTCAGGAAGCTTCTCCAGGAGGAGTTTTCCCCCCTTGTCCGTGAGACTTCCGTTGGACAGATCCAGAGCGGTGATCTGGCGAATGTACTTGCTCTCCAGAACCACCTCCGTCAGCTCATCCTGGATCTCGCTGTCTGTGATCCCCAGATAGATAAGGCTGGGAAAATCGGAATCCGCAAGCAGCGCCCTGATTGTATCCGCATTTCCGTCAAAACCATAGTCCTCAATTCCAATATACAGAAGAAGTTTTTTCAGGTTCGGAAGTTTTGCCTTTGCAATCTCCTCTATCACATCCTTGCCCAGACCCCCGCAGATAATGGTCAGGGACTCCAGGTTCTCATGCTCTATCACCCCAAGGGAAAGGTCATTGCTGCCCTTTATGGTAAGATCTTTCAGCTGGGGCATGGCCTTCCAAAGGCTGCTGTAATCTCCCTGTGTGATCCAGGACACCTCACATGTTTCATAATCCATGTCGCCGAAAAAGATTTTTGTGATATGGCTGAACTTGTCCGCATTCTCCGCAATGCCGTCAATGATGGGCTGGCAGCTCTCGTCAAACTCTTCCCCCCAGCCGCCGATAATCAGCTCCTCCAGCTGGGGCAGTTCCGGATCGTTCAGAATGTCCTCCACCAGAGTCTTGGCGTTTTTTCCCTCTTCATAGTCTTCATAGTCATTACAGTAGGTTTTACTTTTTCCCATCTTCCCATTGGCTGCGGCTGCTTTTTCAAGCCCCAGCACTCTCCTTTCTCATCCTCAGGAACTGTCCCAAAACAGCGTTTTCCTTGCTCACTGTTCCTGACGAACATACTTTACATCCTGCATCATATTTTCATTCTAGCACAAATGTTCCCCTGCGTAAACCCCAATTTTCCGCCAGAACATTGAGCTGTATCACAACCTGCGGGAGCTTTCCTCTTCCTCTTTAAAAAGAAAACAATACAGACAGTATATCTCCCCATAATATTCTTTTACATACTCTTGTACCGGCCCCTCATATTTCAGAGTATTTGTCTCCAATTTCCCGCCAAAGACACCCTTGTCACGTCTGGAGAGAAAATCACGGTAAAAAGCCTTCAGACTGCGGCCCTTTCCTGTCCCCTTCTGCCCCTGAATCCAGGCCTCAACCTCCCCTCCCTTCCCGCTGGTATCTATCATTCTTTCGATCAAATACAGCGGATTGTTGGAGACAAACCAGTCCAGCTTCATCTCAGGAGTCAACCCCTGGTCTTTTATCATTTTCTCAATCTTCAGGATATCTTTTTCACTTTTAATCACTGCAGTATAATCATCCAGGAGAATCTCAATCTGTTTCATCAGATGGAATTGAAATCGAATCCTCAATCCACTTCCATCCTTCCCTATCTCCAGCCCGTCACACAGGCATATATAGTTCACTTTACGGTTAATGATCTGTGTCACTTTGCGGTACTTCTGTTTACAGCCGGGGCAGGTGTACTCTCCATTCTTCTCCCCCAGAATCTTACCGCACTCGTCACAGAGCAGATAGTTATGCTTGTCGCTGATGAGCAGTTTAAAACGCTCCCACTCCTGCAGGTCATCACAGAGCCGGACCATATAAGAGATGGGATCCTGCAGATAAACCATGCGCTCCGCCTCTGAAAACCGGTCCGTATGGTGGTAAATGGCCAACGCCGACATTTCTATCAGGCAGCGTTTCTCACCGGACATGGAATATATTCTTCCCCCATAATAAAAATGCATTAACAGGCTCAAGGCTGACAGAACCCCATGATTATTCCTGCGATACTTTTCCTGGATCTCCTCATGCTCCACCTGTTGAAACAGCTGGCTCCCCGTTTGTATGAGTAAACATGAAAACGGAAAGCCCATTGTTTCCGGCTTTCCCTAAACTTCTTCTCCGGTTTCCCGGTCTACAAATACAATTTTTAAATCACATCCCAGCACTTCCGCAATCTGCCGAAGCTCTGATTCCTTGAAATCCCCGCGCTTTATTTTGTTGGAAAAATTCTGGCGCGTCTGGCCGGTCTGGTCAGCAACTGCCCCAAGAATCATATTCCGGCGCCGGATTATAAGCCGGATTTTTTCGGCTGTGTTCATTTCTGCCATGATGCCGCCCCCTTTCTCTGTGTTGTACTGATATTATAGATTATACACTTTAAAATGTCAATCTTAAAATAATACTTTATTTTTTATCATTTTTCTTTACATTTTTACTTGACAAAATACACTCTAAAGTGTATAATACAATCAGAAGTTAAGGAAAGGACGGTAAATAAAAATGACAAATACACAAATCATCATCAATGAAGCAATCGCAAATGGGCTTTACACAAAAGAGGAAGTCGAAACAATTCTTGAAAGCGGACATATGATTCCGTTACATACTTTCCAGACATGGAAAAGCGCCGGATATATCGTAAGAAAAGGCGAACACGCAAAAATCACAACCCGGCTTTGGAAATACACCAGCAAGAAAAAATCTGCTGAAGCGGACGGTGAAACAGACGGCGAAGCCCTTAATCATTACTACCTTGCAAAAGCATTTCTTTTCACGGCTGACCAGGTAGAGAGAATAGCAACTGCATAATCAATCATATAGGCGGCCAAAAGGCCGCCGGAAAGGAAAGGTATATAAAAATGTTGGATATGAACAATGTGGAAATCAAAACGGGGGATATAGTGGAAATCAGCGGCGCATATTTCAAGAATGACAACGGGCTTTATTTTGTGGAACGCTCTGCCGGGGATCCCGGATGGTCTGGCTCTGATCACTGCCTGCGGAAAATTTCTAAAACCGGAAAATTAAGCACGGCAAAACATAATATCTGTTTTTGGCCTATCATGATAACAACAAATAGCTGGATGAAAAGGGCTGAAGCCAAACAATGGAACGCCGAACACGCACGGATCCAGGTCAGAAATGACATTGACCGTTCAAAAGTGGCCGGGCATTTCATGAGCGAAGCCGAAAGCATGATTCCAGCGATTGAGCGAATGTCATGGGATTTTGGGAAAGATTCAAAATGCGTCATGGATCAGAAAGAAAGGAAGTCTTTTCTGGAAAGCATTGCAAAAGAAATTTTATCAGCATAGAAAATCAGAGTAAATCAGAGTTTATCAGAATATATCAGAGTTTATCAGAGAAACACGCTAAAGGCTCATATTTCGATTTTATGGCCTTTAGCGTGTATTTTACTGCATGGATGTTTAAAGCGGCAATTTGGGGCTGTCAGTGCGCCAGAAAGGGCAAATAATCCGTAACGTGTCCGGCCTTTTTGATGGCTCTTTCCTGTTGTCTAAAGATATTTTAACATTATAATTTCAAAAAGTCAAGCGGTTTACGAACATTTTTCAGGGAAAATCCAGCTTTTTAGCGGTGTTCAAAGGCAATCTGCGCCAGGTCTATCAGCCGGATCAGGAGCGTGTTGGCGTTGCCGCTGGCTTCTGGTCCCTTGTTGTCGTGGAACAGTGCCACTGTCCTGCGGTTCGGTTCGTTTGCCAGCTGGTTTGTCCAGCGGAGCGGGATCTGGCTGGCTCCGTAAATCGCCCCGGCTAATCCCCCGGTGATCGCTCCTATCGTGTCTGCGTCCCCTCCAAGGTTTACGGCGCACACTAGAGCGTCCTCGAAGCTGTCCGTGGTTCTGATCGCGTCCAGGGCGCACATCAGGCTGTCCAGGCAGTATCCAGTCGGTTGTGGTTTCTCTCCGTCATGCTTCGCTTCTGCCGCCCGGACGCTTGCCGTGATCCGCTCCAGTTCCGCTCTTGCATCCTCTGCGCTGGCATCCGAGTTGATGATGGTATGGATGGCTTCTGTGTATGCCGAGATTGTCAGGTCGCTCATTCCGTGGTGGTGGGTCATCTGCCCGATCTCGACCGCTTTCTTTACTGCTGTGGTTTTGTCTTTGTACCAGAGTGCTGGGAAGACGGTCCGCATCAGGGCTCCGTTTCCTGCTGTTTTCCCGTTGGTGCGCTTGTAGAGCCGAAGTGCCGCCCTGCGCCAGTCATCACCGCTGTCTGGTCTGTTCCGGCTCATCTCTCCCAGCACCGCTGCGCATGTCCCGCCTACGTCTTTCGGGTGCGTTCCGTACCAAGCCAGGAAGTTCTCGCCGATCTGGAACATTCCCCCTGTCGGCATTGCGATCCCCTCTGCTACCGCCAGCGTCATCTGTGTGTCATCTGTGACCTCTCCCGGCTCTACGGAAAGCCAGCCGCCGCCGATCATCTCCCGGACGGTCCCGTGCCTGTGGCTGATTTCCTTTGCGCTCATGAATTCCAGTGGTGCGCCCAGCGCGTCCCCTACCGCCACGCCGATCATTGCGCCCTCGTATCTGTCCAGCTGTCTGCTCTCGGTTGATTTCTTCATTTCCTTGTTCCTCTCTTTCTTTTTGCCAGGTAGGCTTCAGCCGCTTCGTTGAAAAAATCCGAGCGGCTGTATGCCTTGTCCTCCTGCTTCCTTTGGTGTGCGAATTCATCTACTGCCGTCATCGTGGCTTCGTCCACGTAAATGCTGTAGAGCCTCCGCTTGTCTTTCAGTTTCTTTGGTCTGCCCATTGCGCTCATGCCGTGTTCACCCTCTTCCCTGCGCTGTTTATGCCCAGCTGCTCCAATGCTTCAGCAAGCGGGCGCGTATCCATCCCGTTCTGCTGGAATCCCTCAACTATTCCGCTGAAATACCCGATTGACGGTCTTGCCGGGGCTTCATGCCCCTTGGTCATCACGTAGACCATCGCCTTTATCTCCTGCCCGTCCCCGTTCCTGACGGTCACTGTCTTTTTCTCATAAAGGTGCGGGTATCCCTCGTATCTGTCAAGGCTTTTCTCGCATTCCGGCGTGATCTCCCAAAGAAGCCCGGTCACCTGTGCGCCGTTCCTCCTGCGGACGTTCGCCACGCCCCAGCCGTTGCTCTTGCCGTTGAATGTCAGCCTGTAGTTGCGGAGCGTCACGGGGCCGACCACCGTGGCTTTCGGGCATCTAAATGCCATCTGATCCAGGTTGCAGTTGCTCCCGTATGCGAAGTAGTATTTCTTTTTCATCACGCTCCCCCCTTTCCTGCGTCCGTGTCCTCGTATTTCCATGCTCCAATCTCTGAAATCCTGCGGAACATTACTGCGGCTCTGTCCTCGGTGCCCGTGTCCGGCAGTTTCATCCTGCGCCCGGTCATCCGCTGGTAGGTATCCTCCTGCACTGCGATGTATTCCTCTGCAGTTGCGTTTTCCCCTGCCCTCCAGTGCATCCCCTTGACCTCGTTAATCAAAGCGACCGCTGTTTCTGCTGTGTACTCCTGCCCGTTGATCCTTACTCTCTTCATGGTCTTACCTCCTATGGTTTGTTCTGCTTTCGGTTATGCAGTGCAGCCCGCCATCAGGCGATGGCGGCTGCGAGTGTCTGCGGGTGTGTCGGGTAATGGTCAGGGCTGTATCTCCATGCCGCGTTCCCGTCCAGGTGCTTCAGGAGATGCTCCCTCGTGGTCTTGAATTCATCGCCGTTCAGTCCCAGGCGCAGGAGCCAGGTTCTGAAGGTGAATTTCTCGTTAGTGCTTTCCGTCTTGTTCATCTGGCATCCCCTCTGCCGTATCGCCTGTGCGCTGATCGCCAGTGCCAGGTTGATGTATGCCTTGACTTCCCCTGCGTGGAGTGTGCTGTTAAAAAGCCGGAATTCCACCGTTCCCTTGCTGAACATGGCGTGAAGGTTGAGCGCGTGGTACCGGCTCTTGTCGTAGTGTTTGTCCGTGCGCCAGTGCCAGTCCTTTTCGTTGTACCAGATCGCCCCCAGCTTCTCCATCGTCAGGCTGCGCTCTGCCCGGATCTTCTCCAGCATATCCCCGCGTGTCTTTCTGCAGTAGCTTACCCGTGAATCCCTAACCTGGAGGGCTTTGAAAAGCAGATCCTCTTTGCTGTACATGATGCTCAGGATGTTCTTCAGGCTCTTCGCGTTGTGGTTCGCCCCGTCAATGTGGATGTGCATCCCGCAGGAGGAGTTAACCTTTGCCCCTGCTTTCCTGACCGCCCTGACCGCTTCCTGAAGTTTTGGCTGCTCCTGGTAGGTCAGGATTGGGGTTACCATCTCCACGCTGTATTCGCTGTCGTAGGTGTGCTGGTATTTCTTCCCCTCGATTTTCTTCTCGCAGTCTATGCTTCCATCCCGCATGATCGTCCAAGTCTTTCCCTCCGGGTCCTGAACCGTCCATTTGTCGTAGGTGTAGCCACCTATGTGTTCCGGGGTTGTCCCCCAAAGGTCGGCGAGTGCCTGTGCGGCTGTGCATCTGCGGATGCCTGTCATTTCAATCTCTGTTCCGTACTGCTGTTCCTTGATTCCCGTCATAGCGTTTTCCTCCTTTTCTTTGTTCGCTTTCGGTAATTCAATTATAAAATCATAATTTCATAAAGTCAAGCGCAAACAGCCGAAATATGCGACAAAAAAACCGCCTTGGAACCTATCAAATCAAACAAAAATAAGCCCTCTCCCCGGATGCCGTTGCCAGCGTCTGGGAGAGGGCTGTGCCGCTCTTCTTTCAGTTTCCGGGTGCAGTCCTGGGGGCTGTCCGGGGTTCTTGCGTACCCCCTTTATAACCCCCTCTGGCGCACCATTTTATCACCGTTCCCCGGTTCAGTCCATTCACAATACCGAACAAAAAACCGTTTCCGGGATTGTCAGAATGCGACAAATCGGATCAGCCTTTCCGCTGAACCTCCGGGAGTCCCGCCAGGGACGTCAGCAGGGACGTGATCCCTGCCAGTGCCGCAGTCCCTATGACCGCTTTCCAGTCTACCTGTGCCACCGTTGCGGCTACCGGGATCATGGCTACTGCCGTCTGCGCCACGGTCTTTACCGCCCTGATTCCTGCCGCTTTCATCCATTCTTTTGAAAACATCTTTCTACCTCCTGTTATTGTGTGTTAAATCCTGGTTGCAAAATCCAGCGAGATCCAGCCGGCCCCGCTCAGTAACTTGCCCCATCCTGCGTCCGAGCCTTTTCCGCTCTGCACCTCGGTAATGGTGAAGCTGCCCTTGCCCGTGTACTTCCCGGTCTTGCTGTAGTTCGTTCCGGGACCGGTGCGGATATTGAGGTCTGTCGCTGTCACCCGCACCATGAACGGTACGCTGGGCTGTGCCGGAGCCGGTGCCACCGTTCCTTGGAAGGCTGCCGCTTCCTTGTAGATGGTGAGGATCTTATCTGCGTAGCCCTTGTCTGCCGCCCATCTGCCGGATAATTCCTCCACCGTGGGAGCGCATCCCTTGGTCACCAGATTGTACCGGGGATCTACGCAGGGGTTCTTCAGCGCGTCCTTGCTGGCGTAGGCTTTCAAGTGCTGGATCTGCGCCCGGATGCCTGTCCTTGCGTCCGGGAAGCTGGCCCCCGCTGCGCCGTTGCCCGTTGCCCCGATCCCGGAGAAGTTATTCTGTGAGGGCTTCACGTCCCCCTTAAACTGCCAGTACCCGGTTTCCAGGCAGGACTGACAGAACGCCAGATCGCCACGGATTCCCTCTGCTTCCCCCTCGCTGATATAAAGCTGTGCCAGCTGTCCTGTGTCCACCCCGTTCAGCTTCGGTGCGCTGTTCTTGGAGAGCAGGAATGCCGCCAGCTTCTCTGCGGGGATCTGTGCCTTGCCCGTGAGGGCTGTGCCGTCTGCCGCGCTCCCCAGACGTCTGTTCACCTCTGCGGCTATGTACTCGTGCTTACCCAAAAGGTAAGCCCCAGGGCAACTCTTGTTCTTAAACCACTGGTGGACGGTCATCACCATTTCATTGGCTTTCGGCTCGTAGGCGAGCGTCTTTGCCTTGTCCCCGAACCAGATCAGCTTCGTCTTGCCGTTCCTCCTGCAGATGTCTGTGCAAAGGTCGATCAGCCCTGCCAGCGCGGCATCCGTCACCTTGTATGGTGCAGTCTTGTCGCTTGCCGTTTCAATGGTGACCGCCCTCTGATCATTCGCCTTGCTGGAGCTGCACCAGCTGCGGTTTCCCTCTTCCACAAACATCCCGACCTGACCGCTGTCATCGATGCCGTAGTTGCTGCTTGCCTGGGTGCTGGTCTTTGCGAACCAGTCACCCAGCCCCTGGAGGCTCATGTGTCCTACCACGCAGTGGATTGTTATCCTGTCGATGCCGTGTGTCCTCCTACCGCTGTTGTTTGGTGAAAGCTTCGTGTGCTTCACTAATGGGCTGTTACTCATCCTCATCCTCCCCCTTTCCATTGCTGAGTTCCTCGATGGCTTCCGGTGCCAGTTCCCTGTCCTCCGGAGTGTCTGTGTTTCTCTTTTCCTCGTTCATTCGGTTACTCCTTTCCTTTGATTGTGAGTAGCATATCCAGCTTTGCGTCCATCCTTGCCAGATGCTCCGCTGTGCTTAGCTGCTGGCTCTCCAGTTTCTCCATCCGTTCTTTCACTTCATCGAGCGAGTGTTTGAGGGCTTTCATTTCCTCATCCCGCTGGCTGATCCGCACTTCCTGCTGTGCTGTCTGCTGTTCAATCCCGGACAGCCGCTTCAGTTCCTCTGCATTACGCTTTACCGCGCCCTCCAGCCGGATAAGCCATACCACCGCGCCTATGATCGTGACCAGCCCGATTCCACTGATGATTTCCGTTATCATTCTTCCACCTCCTTTCGTGCGTCCTGCTGTTCCTCCGGCGCTGCCCTCTGCAGGACGAATTCCTCTAAAATCTTCCGCGTCAGCTTGTGGCTGTTGAAATGCTGTAAAATTCCGTAGTAGCTCATAATGTTCGGCTTCACCTCTTCCAGCGTCACTTCCCCTGCCGCGTACATCTTCTGGATTCTCTTCAATCCCCTTTTCAGCTTCTTGGACGATGACTTCCGCAGTTTGATGTGCGTTGCCCAGATGCGGAATCCCACAAACTCTATCCCGCACCGTATCGGTCGGATGCTTGTCTTTCCGTTCAGCTTCAGTTTCAGCCTTGTTTCCAGGAATTCTGAAATCCTCTTCTCGTCCTCGTGGAGTTTTTCCTTGCTGTCACTCAAAATCAGCGAATCATCCATGTACCGCTCAAAGCAATGCTCGTGCAGTTCGTTCTTCACGAATTGGTCTAATTCGTTCAGGTAGAGGTTTGCGAACATCTGGCTGGTCAGGTTGCCTATCGGCATCCCGCATTCCGTCAGCCGTTCCTCTCCTGTCCCCTGCGCTATGTCCGCGTCCAGCGGCAGCCCGAAGGCTTCCTTGTCGCAGTTGACGATCCGCCCCAAAAGCCACAAAAGGTCTTTGTCCTTTATCCTGCGCTCCAAAATCCCCATGAGCGTGGCGTGGTCTACCCGATAAAAATATTTTGTGATGTCCATCTTCAGGCAGTACCACTCCCGGTCGCTCCTGTCCGCTTTCCGCAGCCAGTATTGGAGCCTTTTGATGGCTTCGTGCGTCCCCTTGCCTTTCCTGCAGGCGTAGCTGTCCTTTATGTACTGCCTTTCAAAAATCGGGTTCAGCTGGCGGTAAATCGCCCACTGCACCACCCGGTCGCGGAAACGCAGAGCCATGATGAGCCGCTTTTTCGGCTCTGAAATGATGAATTTGTGGTATGCTCCTATCTCGTAGGTCTTTTCCCGGAGTTCCTGCTGGATCGCCAGAAGGTTTTCCTCCAGGTGCGCGGAAAAGCGCAGGACTTCGTACCGGTACCGCTTGCATTTCCGCGCCTGTAGGTAGGCTTCGTACAAATTCTCAAAACTGCATATCTCTCCGTAAATGTTGCCTATCCTCTTCAAACTTTCGCCTTTCTGAAAGTGCCGCGTGTGCCGCCCTCCGGCACGGTTTCCCGCGCCTACTAACCGGCTCCGCTGCAATTTAGTTTTTCGCTTCCTGCGTCCGGCTTGCGCCCTCTGCAGTCAGTGGGGAGATGGGTCCCTTTTGCCCCGTGCGCTGTCCGCGTTCCCGTGGGAGCGCGGCTTGTGGCTGTCGGGGCTAAAGCGGCGCGGAAGCCGATGTTCGTGTTCACGTTGGAACGGGGGTTGTTCAGGTTGAGGGAGAACGCCCCTGCGTTGGCACCGTTGTTCCAGTTCCCGCCGCGAATCGGCAACCGCTACGACCCAGCCCCCATAAAATCCTTTCCAGGGGTTTTTTTTACTGCTTCATCGCCTTGATCCAGCCGCCCAGCATCCTCCCGATCTCGTTGACCATCCTCGACCAGTTCTCGTATTTGCTCAGCGGGAGGTAGCGCAGTTCCTTGGTTGCCGCCAGCTTCAGGAATCCGCGCAGAACTTCCAGTTCCACGTCCGCTTCCTGGAGCGTGGTCTTTTTGTAATATTTCAGGTTTGCGGTGATGATCAGCCTGTAAAATGTGTACATGCTCTGCTTGATCTCTGCCGCCATCGCATACCGCTCTGATTTCGGGAATTGCTTTAGGGCTTGGTTTCCGTATAAAATCATGTCCTCCGTCTTTTGTTGGATGATGAGGTTTACCTTTGCGTCCTCCATCGGCTCTCTTCCCTCCTATCCTCCCGGTTCCTCCGGGGCAAGGCACGGGCTATCGCCCGTACCCCAGATTCCCAGAAGCCAGATTACAGGTCCCCAAAGAAAGCGGCGCGGAAGCCGAGGCTCGTGCTCACGTTGGAACGGGGGTTGTTCAGGTTGAGGGAGAACGCCCCTGCGTTGGCACCGTTGTTCCAGTGCCCGCCGCGAATCGGCAACCGCTCACCAAGGTTCCTCATCCACAAATGTCCCCTGCTGTCGTAGGAGGCTGCGTCCCCGTCCGGCATGAGTCCGAGTGCTTTCAGCCTTGCGGGTACGGTCAGCCCGCTCTTTGCCGCCACGCTCCAGAAAGCCTTGTCAGCGTAGGGTGATTCCACTGTCTGCTTGTGCGCGAGGGCTTCTGCAATCAGCTGGAAGTCCTTGCCGCCGCCACTTGTTCCGGGATCTGCGACAAAGTCAAACTTCAATGTCCCCGCCGTTCCGGGTGCTACAAAGTTGCCGTTCTTATCCAGGGCTTTCCATGCCGTGCTGTCTGCCGCCTGGATGTCCTGCGCCCCGCTGTAGATGTCGTTCATGGCGTTGCCGTAAGGGATCACCTGGATCTCGCCGTCTACCAGCCGCAAGCCGCCAGCCCACTCCCATACGTTCCCGCAAAGGTCAGCGATCCCGGTTGCGCTGTTGTAATCGTGGTACCAGCTGTCGGGGCCGCTCCCTGTCGCGGTTCTCTGGACTCTGCCGTTGCCATCCTTGCCGCAGCTGGGGATTCCCTTTTCATAAGCCGCCACATGGTCTGCACCGTAGTTGGTGTTGCCGTGCGGCTGGGTCTGGTTCTTCCTGCTCCACAGCGCGATGGCTGCGTAGAGCGCGTTGGTCGGAAGGTGCCAGCCCTGCCCCTTGGCGCGGCAGTATGCCCTTGCCGTGTCAAAATTAAGGCTTGCCGCAGGGTCTTTCCCGGCGAGGCTGTAAGCCCTGCCGCCTACCACCGATGCCAGGTACTTGCCGATGTAAAGCGAGTCGTAGGTCACCGTGTCGCACGTGAAGGCATCGTGTACCTCTGCCGTCCCTCCTGTTATCAGTTCCGAGTTCTTCATCTGCGGGATTCTGACCATGATGCTGGGCATATCCAGGTCATCAAAGATCACCGTGTTCTTGCCGCCGCTCATCCCCTCCACGGTCAGCTTCAGGCTGTCAAAATTTGCTTTCATCTTCTTATTCCTCCGTTTCCCAAAGTGTCAGCGTTGTGTCTGCCGGATCGTATTCGTCCGGCACAGGTACAAAGATGGGTTCTCCGTCCTCGTTGGTTTCCCCGGTGTCCTCATCGTGGTATGTACGCGCCGGGATGTCGATCTGTGCCACGTAGTGCGTGGCTATCCCCGGAATAACCCCCATCACGAGGTTGCCGTATCTGTCGGTGCAGATATTAATGTGCGCGTCCTCATCCCGCTCGTACTTGTCAAGCTTGATGGTCAGCTCATCGTCAAAGGTCAGGCGCGTCTTTTTCAGTTCGTATTCGATGTGCCTGTCCTCGGCTGCTGGTGTCTTGTACTGGATCTTCATCTGCTTTTTTCCTCCATTCTCTGAAATTCCTTTGCAAACGGCTTGAAGTCGGCATTGAATTGGTCTGCCATCTCCCGCTGTTCGCTGGTTGCCCTGCTGTAGTCGATGCCGTACTCGGCGAGCGTCCTGGCGGCGGCTTCCCTCCGCTCATCGCCCTTTATGATGATGTTTGCCATCAGATTGCACCTCCTGTCACGATAAACCGGGCTTTCACGCTCTTTGCGCTCCCGTCATAGCGGATGCCGAAGCCGTTCTGCAGTCTGTTGTAGACCGTGATCTCCCCTGCGCTGCCGCCAGTTTCCTCCACGACCTCGACCGTCACGAAGTAGTCCGTGGTGTCCCTCGGTGTTGCCAGCGCGACCGTTGAGCCGCTGCTGTTGAACGGGTACGCCTGGTTGTTCTTCATGGTGACCTCGCCGTACTCCCCCTTGACCTTTTCCAGCCCCCGCTGCGCCTGAAGGAGCATGATCATCAGGTAGTCGTTCATCTCTGTCGCTGCCACGATCCCTTCTTCCATGTTGTTGAATTTGGATGCACTCTGCGGCGTTCCCTGCTGGATGATTTCCCCCGGCGCGGGTACTTCGTTCACCAGCCCGTTCCCCAGGTTGGTTTCCTGGTAGCGGTTCGGGAATTCCACCACGTGATCCTGCCAGTATTCCCTTTTGTATGCCATCGCTTTCTACCTCCTTTCTGTTAATTTTCGCTGAAATCAAATGTGAAGCGGTATAAAACCCCGGCAGTGACATCCTCCCGGATGATGTTCTCCGCTTTTTTCAGCCATAAGTTGTTGTTTGTGTCGTAAAGCTGGATCTCTGTAATCTTGACGCTCCCGCTCTCCGGGGGTTCGATTAGGACTTTCACAGCCAGCCGACCGTCAGCCAGGTATTCCTTGGACTGGATGGTTGCCTGGTGGTAGGTGTTCCCTACCTTGTACTTGGCGTATGCAATCTCGGCTCTGGTGTACTCCTTGTAGCCGCGCATCGCTGTGTCTGTCAGCATTCCCATGTGTGTTATTCCTCCTTTTCCGTGCTTACTTTTTGGTTACCGTGGTCCCGCAGAGTCGGAACGCCACCGTGTAACTTTCGGTTTCAATGGTCGGCATGATGCCGCCGCTCCCCTTTGCGAGCGTTTCCTGCGGGGCCGGATACCGTCCTGCGCCGCTGCTGGATGCCCTGGTTGCCGGATAGTTCGCATGGTATGCGCCGGCTCCTATTTCCGGCTTTACCTCCACGCCTTGGAGCGTCAGCCTGGTGCTTGCCTGTGGCTTTGTCCCTGCCGCTTCCGGCTGGAAGGCATAGCCCTCCGCTTTAATCTCTGCCGCCACCTCCGCTGTTTCGCTCTCCGCAAACAGCCGCTGCTGGTATGGCTTCGTTCCTGCCGCTGGCGGCGTAAATCCTGCCCCTTTGGCTTCAATGATGTTCCCGACATTGATGTCGGTATCTGCGCCCTGAATCTGGGTGTATGGGTACTGCCCTGCCACACTGCTTTCTGTGCCTGTCAGCGGTGCTTTCGTGCCGTACCCTTTGCCCTCTGCGCCTATGCCAATACCCACGCTGTCCTGCGAGAACACGGTGCTTGGCGGGTTCATCCGCTGTGTCTGCGTTCCGGCTGCCGTTGCATAGGCTGTCCCGGCTGCCTGCGGCTCGAAAACAGCGCCGATTGCTTCCCGGTCGATGGTTATCAGCAGATCCCGGAGCTGCGCCCTGATGTTCGTGTTCGGGCGCATTCCTGCGTTGTACTGCCCGGTCAGACCGAATCCCAGGAGGTTCCATTGCGTGTCTATCTCTATGGTGATGTCTACCTTGGTTTCCACTGCCGCTTCAAATCTCAGGTGGGACGGCTTTATCTCCCGGATGTACGGCGCGATCCTGTTGTATGGGAACGGCGCGCCTGTCGGGTGGATGATCACATCGAATCGGTACGGCCCCGCCTTGGGGTCTACCTCCACGTTCTCCGGCTCTGCCCCGATCAGGGCTGCTACCCCGCGCCGGATGATTTCCGGGTTGATCAGCTTCACTGCCACGATCTTTGCCAGTATCCTCTGCCGCCTGTATTCCAGCTGCAGGGTATCGTCTGGCTCAAATCCGTACACCCATTCCCAGATCGGTATGCTCCAGGTGCAAGTCTGGGGATGGATTTCTTCTTTCATCCCCTCTGCCCATGCCCTCATTTCATCCCATTCCCGACCGATGACCTCGTAAATCCAAAGCCCCATGAACGAATTGTGGTAAAATCCTTTTGTCACCATCCGCAGGAATGCTTCTGCTTCCGGGCTGGTGATGATGTTATCCATGTCAGGTTTGGACATTGAGCGTCACCTCCCCCGTCACCGGGTACTCTGATTGCGATATGGGGATGTTCGCCGTGCCGCCGTTCACCGTCAGCCCGGTATAATCGATCACGCCGCTGGTCTTTGCCAGCGTTGCCCCGACCTGCACCCATCGAATGTACCCTGTGTGTTTTGCCGTATCGTCCGTGGCTTCCTGCGCCACCTCCAGCCAGTAGCTGTTCAGCCCTGCCTTGAACCGCGCCTTTATCGTTTCCGGGTCCTCCCCGTCTGCGATCTTCACCGATGCGGATATGTCCACGCTTACCCCTGTCGGTGCTTCCACCGTCAGGTGCGCCCCTATCGGCATGATCCGCTCCGGGTCCTGGTCCCCTGTTCCGGCTATGTGGTTGTAGACCGCGTCCAGGATCTGCTGGTTCGCCGGGAGTCCGTTGCTGTCAATGATCAGGAGCCGTACCGCTCCCGCACACCTCCGGTTCCCGCTCTGGTCTATGTAGTGGAAACTTTCAGGTAGGTTTGGATCGTCCCATTCCGGGTCTACGATGACCTGACCGACCGCCGCCACCTCCTGCGCCCAATGGACGTAGTCTGAGTTGCATCCTGTCCGGGACTGCCCGTTCCTCATTGCGTCCAGGACGCGGATTTTGTAGCCATCATCGCCCTCTGCTTCCACGCCGCCTGTCGTTGGGTCCGGGTTCGTCACCTTGGCTATCCCGTTTATGGGTGAAACCATCAGCTTGATTGCGTCTGCCGCCACGTTGCCGATCAGACCGCCGCTCATTGCCCGGATGTCCACCTTTTTCTTCACCATCCCGCTTTCGTCTGGCGTTCCGTCCAGGACGTAGCTGCCGATGGCTTCAAATATCACGCTTGTCGTTATGTTCGCTGGCGTTGCGAATTGGAAGCCTGACGGTATGACCGTGCCGACTGTCCCGGTCACTTCCAGCGTCCCGCTTGCCCGGTTCGCCGCCCTGCGGATGCAGTTGACCTTTTCGCCGTGGCGGTCGAGCCATTCCCCGTAGCTCCACTGCACGAAAATCAGCTTGATGGTTTCGTTCAGCGTAAACTCCACGAATTCCGCTTTCTCCAATGCGCTTGGTCTGGTGAAATCCCAGGGTATGTTCCCCTCGCTTTTGTCTATCCCTGCTGGCAGATTGTCGAGCATCCGCGTGTGTATCTCATCTGCGCTCTGCCCCAGTAGGAATGCCGGGGGTTCGTAGGTGTATGTGTATTCGTCTGCCATTGCCGCTCACCTCCTTTCCGCTATGTGTTCAGCCTTGCGGTGATGTCTGCCGTCTGCCCGTCCGTCCCGACCACCACGCAGTCTATCCACAGGCTGTCTGCTTCCCACCTGAATTCAAAATCCCGCACCTGGGTGGTTCTGCCCATCGGGTCCGCCAGCAGGGCTTCCGTGATCGTCCGTTCGAATGCGCTTTCTGCTGCTTCCCTGTCCGGCTCTGCAAAGGCTTCCTCCGCTTCTATCCCCTCGTTTGCGCTGTATCCAAGGTGCGCCCACCTCTGTGTCATGATGCTTTTGGTACACCATAAAACCCATGCATCGTACCCGCTCCCGTAGAGCGTCTGCTTTGCGCCGTCCGTGACGAAATCCCCGGCTTCGTAATCCCAGAGCGGGGCCGGCGCATACTGTCCTTCCAGTTCTTCCTCTTCCTCCAGTTCTGACGGTACGTCAAAGACCGGGAATAAATCAGCCATTGCTTCCACTCCTTTCCGCTCTGCTTTCCGTGTGCCGCTGTCTGCGTCTGTGCGCCCGTGTGGCGCGTTTTAGTTCCCTGGTCGGTAATTTGTGCCTTGAAAGGCTTTGAGGGCTTCCTGCGGCTCTCTGTGCGTCACACGGCGGTCGCTGGGAGGATGATGTCAACCACGCATGCATCATCGCCCACCCATGCCACCAGAACCCGGTCCCCCGGCTTTATGCTCCGCATCTTCTCCGGGACCAGGACGTTCTTTGTCCCACTTCCCTTTGTCTTGGTGAGTTCGCTGTCTGTTGGCCCCAGCGTCAGCTGTCTGCATACCATGTAGTCGGCCTGGGGGATTGGCTTCGGGAATTTGTTTGTCACCAGGCTCATGTCACTCTGGATCACTCCGAAATCCAGCACCTGCGGCTTGTCGCTCATGCTTTTCATCCTGCCCTGGAACACTCCCGCCAGCTTGTTGATCCCCTCGTTCCCCATCGTGTCATCCATTCCTGCCGCCCTCCTATGCTTTTGTGATCTCGTTCGGGTAAACCCAGCCGATCTGCCCGATGTGGTACGGGCATGCCCGCTCCAAAGGCGCGACAATAGTGATGGTGGATTTGTAATCCGTGAACGTCCGACCTTTTCCTGTTCCGTAGCTGTCCCGGTAAACGGGACCGTTCAGGATGACCGCATCCCCTTTCTGGAAATTGCCATCCTCCTGCTTCTGTTCCGTGTTTGCCGCCTTGCCGGAATCTGCAGACTGCTCCGGCTGGCGCAGGAGCGTCAGCGTCATCTGCTTTTGTGTCGCGTTGTGGGAAACCCCTAGGGTGTAGAAAATGCCTTTCAGGTTCCCTGCTTTCATCTCCACGGCATCCCCTTTCCGCAAAAACGGAAGATCCGGGGCCGTCACCATGATGCTTTCCTCCGGCTTCCCCCTCTCGTTGAGGATGGTCTGCGCTTCCGTCTTGGCTTTTCCCAGGTCTTTGTCGCTGTCCCTCTGTACGATCTCCTGAAGGACTCCGAAGTCCAGGTTGCCGTCTACCACTGCTTCCACGCTTGCCCTGCCCTCATCGTCTGCCTTGCCGATGACCTTTACCCGCGTCACCAGGCTGTTCATGCTCAGTTTGTCCGTGGTGCTGATCGTGTCCTTGCCGCCGAACACGTACATATCCTTGTTTGTGCCGTAGGCGTTCACCTCCAGCTTGCCGTCCCGGTAGAGCGTGATGTATCGGCTGTTGGTCTGCTGGCGCACTTCGTCCAGGAGCCCGGTTATCATGTCGCTGATGGCTTCGCCGCTGAACACCTTTTTCTCGTGGGTGATCTGCTGGCCCCATTTGTAATCCAGCGGTATCCCCCAATCCCCGCAGATGTTCTGCAGGATCGCCGGGGTGTTCATCCCCTTTGAAAAATATTTGAAATCCTTGCTCTGCTGGAGCCGGATCATTGGATCGTATGCCACGACCGTGAGCTGCTTCTGCTGCCCGTGCTGGTACTGCCATTCCCAGATGAAGCCCTCGAACATCTTTTGGCTCCCGTCCCCCCAATTCGCGCTGATCCGCAGTGTGCGGTTGAGTTTCAGGATGGAGCGGAGGCTTTCGCCGTCTACCTTGCAGTCTGCCGCCAGCCCTACGGTCGCTTTCTGCGCCAGCTGCCCCTCCTGCTCTTCCCATGAAAGCGAAATGACCGCGTTTCCGAGTTTGTAAAGGACGCCCTTTTCCGTGATTACGCTTGCGCCGTATCGGATTAGGGCTATGTCTATCTCCTGCATCCTGCCGCCCTCCTTTCCGCTATGGTATGGTCAGCACCTGTCCGGGGTAGATGAGGTTCGGGTTGCTGCCTATCGTTCCTTTGTTGGCTTCGTATATCTTGGTGTACTGCGCCCCTGCGCCGTAGAATTTCTGCGCGATCTTCCAGAGGCAGTCCCCCTTTACCACCGTGTATGTCTGCGCCGCTGGTGGTGATGTCCGCTCCGGCGCACCAGCCGCTGGCGTGTTCTGGAGTGGCTGCGCCACCTTTGCGGATTTCTTGACCGTGATCTTCTTGGCGCGTATGAAGGTCACGCTGTATTTGATGTCACCGTAGCCGCCCGTCTCTGTCGGGGTGTAGCTCTGCAGATAAACGTCCAGGTTGATGTGCGTTTCCGTCACAAGAAGCCGCGCCTTGACGGGCTTGCCGTTCTTTGCTTTCAGGTGGCGCATGAATGTGTCGCACTTCTTTGGGGAAGTCCAGCCCCGTATGTACGGGTCATTCTTGCGCTTCTTTCCGGGGAAGTATGCCGACCATGTGTAGGTGTCCAGCGATGTGCCCCTGGGTATGCGTACCTCCCCGTTCTTCAGAATGTTGTAGGTTGCGAATTTGTTTGCTATCGTTCCGTTGACCTCGGTGGGAAGCATCGGAATCCGCAGATCCTCTTTTGTTTCCAGGTTGGTTATGTAGATGTCCATGCTATCCCTCCCATGCCGTCTTTGGCGTGTTTGCAAATGTCTGCTGGAGTGCCGTAGCCAGCTGGTAGGCGATTTCGTCCGTCATTCCCCGGACGTTCTCCCGGATTGCGTCTGCGAGAGCCTGTGGGTCCGTTCCCCCGCCGCCGTCCACGTTTACTTCAAAGGTCAGCTGTTCGATTGTGACGGGGACGCTTATGCCGCCGCCCCCACCTGCCGGTCCCGGCAGTGGCTCTGGCGGATCGCCGCCCTCTGGTGGCTGTGGCTTGTCCGTAGGGTCTGTGGGTACAGGCGTGTCCTTGTCCGGGTTGTCTACACCAGCGATGCCGCCCTCTGCGTATGGTCTCACGCCGAGCATCTGTCCGGCTCTCTCCCAGAGTGCCAGCCCCCTGCTTTTGCGTTTCCCGGACAGCGGGATGATTGCTTCTGCGCCGTCTTCCGCTACCAGCCCTACGTGCGGTTGGGTCATGATGCCGCCCTCCGCGTGTTTTTGCGTGGCTGCTTCGTACCCTGCGCCCGCGCTTCCTGTCACCTTGTTCCATAAGCCGGAGAAAAATCCGCTGATCTTCTCTTTCACACTGGAGAAAAATCCGCTGATTGTTTCCCCTACGCTACCGATTGCGTCAGGTATGCTCTGAGTGAAAAACTTCACGACTCCGTCCCAGAGTTCCTGCATCTTGTCTGGTATGGTTTCCGTGAAAAAGGTACTCAGGGCATCGCCCACGGTTTCCAGTGCGTTCGGTATCGTTTCTGTAAAAAATCCTGTTATTCCATCCCATAAATCGCTGAAAAACTGCGGGACTGTTTCGGTGAAAAAGGTTGATATCGCTTCCCCTGCCGTTTCAATCGCCGCTGGCACAGTTTCTGTGAAAAATCCCACAATGCCGTCCCAAAGCCCGGAGAAAAATTCCGGCACGGTTTCCGTGAAGAATGTTGAAACCGCTTCCCCTACTGCTTCCATCGCGTTCGGTATGGTCTCGGTGAAAAAGTTCCCAATCCCTGTTATGAATTCATCCCACTTCTGGGGGATTGTTTCTGTAAAGAAAATCTGTACCTTTCCTGCGGCGTACCCTATGGCGTATGGCACGGTTTCCGTGAAAAAGTTCCCGATGCCCGTCACCAGTTCGTCCCATTTCTGCGGGATTGTCTCGGTGAAAAATCCGCTGATCTTCTCCCCTGCATTGCTTACTGCCTGTGGCACGGTCTCTGTGAAAAACTTAGCCGCGCCCTCTTTGAATTCCCCGAATTTCTCCGGCACGGTTTCCGTGAAGAATCCCTTGATGGCATCTCCTGCGACTGACAGCCCTTTGGCAATGTTCGAGCCGCCGATTGCCGCTCCTATCGCTCCTACCCCTGCGCCGACCGCACCGCCTATGGCTGTGCCTACGCCTGGGATGACTGAGCCTATGGCTGCGCCAATTCCCGCACCTTTCAATGCGCCGCCGCCAATGTTCTTTGCCTTTGTCCATCCGCTTTCTTCACCCATGATGCCGTCCCCGGTTCCACCGAGGGCTGCGCCGATGCCAGATGCTACCTTTGAGCCTGTGCTGTTGGAGCCAGTCCATTCCTCTGCTTTTCCTACACCGTGGTATGCGTCTATGCCCATGTCAAGCACTGACGCTACTGCTGCCAGCGGAACAGCTGCCTTGGACGCAACGTTTGCCACCTTGGATGCCCCTCCAGCCATCTTTGCCCCGACCTTCGTGCCGAAGCCCAGCGTACCGTTCTGCGCCATTGCCAGTGCGCTCTGCGCAGCTGTGCCGCCATTTCCCGCCGCCCTTGCGATCTGGATTCCATCGGATATCCCGGTGATGCCGCCGATTGCGCTCCCTATGCCCTTGGCTCCGTTGTAGATTGCCTTGCCGCCCTTGTACGCCTTGTAGCCCATCGATCCGACCTTTAATGCGCCGGCCCCCAAGATTGCCGCTGATACGCCGCTGGTGCTGCTTGCTTCCTTTCCTCCGGGCAGTAGGGTGGCTGCGTCCGACACCAGTGCGCTCATGCCGCTCTTGATGGCTTCTGCCAGTGCCTTACCTACCTCTGCGCCGTCAAAGCCTTTCAGGAAGCCGTCTGCAAAAGATTTCCCTATGTCCAGCCCGTCCTCCACGGCCCCGCTGGGGTCTACGCCAAGGATTGCCATCAGCCCATTGTGCAGGGCTGTGCCTAATCCCTCGCCGATGGAATTTGCCTTTTCTGCGAGCCATGCCTTTCCTGTTCCGTTCCACCAGGAATCGAACGGTTCAACGATCAGCTTATCCCATGCCAGCTGGATCTTGTCCCAGAGTGTTTCCGCTTGCTGCCATTCCGGGCTTCCTGTCAGTTCCTTTACCTTTGCGATGGTATCGTCTATCTTGCCTGTGACGAAATCCACCGCCGCTCCTACCGCATTCTGGATGTCTGGCATGTGTGCTGTCACCCAATCCACCAGCCCCCGGACGTATGGTGTCAGCTTCTCCCCAAGCGCGATCTTCACTCCCTCTGCCGCGCTCTGCAGATAATAGAGCGAGCCTTGGAGCGTATCCATCTTGATGCCAGCCATCTCTGCCGCCGCTCCTGCGGAGTTGGTGATTGCCTGTTCCAGCTTGTTAAAATCTTCATCGCTGGCATTCACGATTGCCAGAAGACCGCTCATTGCGTTCTGCCCTGCTAGGTTCGCTGCCGTGGCTGCTTTCTCGCTGTCCGTCATCCCGCTGAAGCCTTTTCGGAGTTCCTGCATGACCGTCAGGAGCGATTTGCTCTTCCCCTTTTCGTCCGTCATGGAAACGCCGACTTTTTTCATGGCATCAGCCACAGCGTTGCTTTCCTCTGCGGTCAGCCCCTCCTGCTTGCTCATCCGGGCGAGCATTCCACGGAGTGCTGTTCCTGCGCTGGATGCGTCTATGGCATTATTGCCCATCACACCGAGCGCGACAGAAACATCCTCCAGGCTGTATCCTAGGGAGCCGGCTAACGGTCCCGCGTATTTCAGGGATTCCCCCAGCCCAGTGACGTCTGTCTTGGAATTCGTGGCGGTTGCCGCCAGTATGTCTGCCACCCGTCCAGCTTCGTCCGCTTTCAGCCCAAACTGCGCCAGCGCGGATGCCGTTACATCGGATGCCGTGGCAAGGTCTACGCTTCCTGCCGCCGCCAAGTCTAAAAGTCCTGGCATTCCGGCGATGATGTCCTGGCTCTTCCAGCCAGCCATTGCGAGGTTCTCCATCGCTTCCGCTGCCTGTGCCGCAGAAAACTGTGTTGATTCTCCCAGTTGCTTTGCCGTGGCTGTCAGGTCATCAAATTCTTTCCCGGTCGCTCCTGAAATGGCTTTAACGTTCGCCATGCCCTGTTCAAAGTCTTTGAAAGTGTTTATGGTGTCCGCTACTCCGAGGGAAACTCCGGCAAATGCCGCCGCTTGGGTGATGGGATTCGTCACCAGGCTCAAAACTTTCTTGAATGGCGCGGTTACGAAGTCCACCGCCTTGAGCGTCACCGTCCAAACTTTCCCGGCGATTGCCTTGCCCTTGTCTGCTACCGCCTGAATGCCCTTGGAAGCCATGTCTTTCAATGTTGCCTTGACTTCCAGCTTGCTTTTGCCTTTCATTCCCATGATCTGCTTCTGGAGGTTCTGCATTGACCGCTCCAGCTTGCTCACATTCTTTTGTGCGCTCTCCGATCCGCTTGCAGTTTCATCCGTGACCTGTGCCACAATGTCTATGACTGTAGTAGCCTGTGCTGCCATTTCTGCTTTCCTCCCTCCGCTTTACTTGGGTCCGATTCTTAGCACGGGCTGTCTGGCTTCCGCTTCGATTGCCGCCAGCGTGTACTGCTGGTATAAAAACTGCTCTCCAAGCGGAAGCCCCATGTAGTCCCTTATCCCGCCTATCTGCGGGAACCGTTCGAGTATCTTCATCATCAGGTAGGTTCTGCCCCGTGCCTTTATTAGTTTTTTGCTGTTTCCTCCATATCATCGCCGTAGCCGCTAATCTCGTTGATTCTGTCGATGATCCTATCTTTCTCCCCGGAAAGCAGGACGGCATCGATCATGTCCACTCCCTGGAGGACGTTCAGGGCTTCCTGCGCCTGTTTGTTGTCCCAGGTCTTTGCCCTGTCCTCATCCACCGTTGCGGCATAAATCAGCCAGGAACGCATCTTTGCCGTGTTGGTTTCGATCTCCTGCTTCGGCTGGCCCCTGCGTCTCGGTGCGTACTTCGTAGCCCTCTCATGGCACTTCATGCTCTCTTCCTCGGACAGCGGTCTGATCCTGAATTCAATCTTCAGGACACCGTTCCTTTTGATCTGGATCTTCTCGTATGCTTTCTCGCTGTCTTTTTCCTGCGCCGCTTCGATCAACCCCTGCAGGAGCTGCTTCTCGTTCATCAGGATTTCCTCCTGCGTGGTTTCCTGCACTCCTGCGGGTGCATCATCGTATGCTTCAGGCATTGTGTTCTTCTTTTCTCCGCTCATCGGTTATCCTCCTTTACTCTATTGCTTTCCATGCTTTATCCTGGAATTTCTCCAGCATCTCCGGCGTTGCGTTCACGCGGAAGCTCCACGCCCTCTTGATGATTTCCCCCGGTGTCAGGTTCTGAAGGTCTATCGAGCCATCGGGTACGCAGTTCCTGTATACCACGCGCTCTGCCTGTCCATCCCTCCTGCGGAGTTTCCCCTGGAAGTCAAACGTGGGGAAGTACCCTTTCTGGATGTCCTGCAAAAGTTCCTCCAGCATTACGTCATCCCGGACTACCGCCTCGGTCAGCGTAAGCGTCAGGCTGTATCCTGTGTTCACCGCGTAAACCAGCGCACTCCCCACGGGCTGGTAGTCCGTGTTGGCGGGGGACAGCTGCGCCTGGAACGTGTCAACCTCTGCGAGGAAGATGTTCGTTCCTTTTTTCGCTGTCACAAAAAGCTGCCCGTCCTTGCCGCTTATCAGCTTTCGGACGTCAAGCAGGCTCTGGTCGTTTAATCCATCCATCTGTCATTTCCTCCTTTACTCAGTTTCATCCGGTGCGAATCGGAATTTGAAGGTGTAATACAGCTTCTCCAGGCTGTCGATATCGTCCGCGTAAACGATGAACCATGCGCTGTCACCCTGTGGCGCGTTGTCCGGGTCGATCTCCACATATGCCCCTGCCAGCAGTTTCTTCTCGGAAACCATCGCGTTGCATACCCCGTTGGAAACCTGGACTACGGTCATCCTGCCGTCCGGGTCGTTGTTGATGTTGCCGACCAGCCCCTCCACGGAATCGTTCAGCCGCTGGAACAGTTCAAAGCGTACCTTGGTGCGCTTGATCTTCTTCCAGCCCTCATCCTCTTTCTGCCCCGGCAGCACGAGGGTGTTGATTCCCTGCTCCACCCATACGGTGTTCGCCGCAGAAACGCTGAAGGTCAGCATCCCTGCCTTGATGGCTCTCTCGTACTGGTTGTTGGTCAGCTGTTCCGTCAGGTCGGTTGCCTGGGTGACCGCCGTGTGTGTGATGCTCTCGTTGCTCGGCGTTCCTGCTACCATCCCGGCGATCCTTGCCGCCGCCATGTATCCCTCGTAGATGTTGCCGCTTATGTCGGTGAAGCCGTTCCCCACGTACACCATCTGGTAATCGTTGTATGCGCTTGCCTGGGTGAGCCTGGTTTCAAAGTCCACCGTGGTAGGCTGCCCGATCACGCCCATGCAGAATTTCCCATCGCCGTAGATGCGGTTCAGGAACAGCTGGAGCAGGGACTGTACTGCCGTGTCCTCTGTGTCAATGGATACCACGTTCCAGCGGTATGCTTCCAAAACCTCAAAGGCATTGCTGTAGGACGCGTTGGTCACGGTCGGGTCCGTCCCCTCCGTGATGGCTTCCTGCGTTACCGTGGCAAGCGCGGCGCTGCTGTCTGCCAGCTTGGTCAGCGTGAAATAATCGCTCTTCTTTTCTGCAAATGCCGCCATGAGCGCGGCTACGCTGTTTCCGGCGTTGCTGTATGTCAGGCGTTCCAGCTGTTCCGTCCCCTCCAGGATCAGGAGTTCCGTCACGGTTTCGTCATCCAGCGTGGGTCTGATCGTGACAGACAGTTTCCTGCTTCCAGGGTATTTGAGCGTCAGCCGGATCACGTCCGCTGGTGTCTCTGCGGAATCCCTGATCATGTATGTGCCGTTCGTGCCGCCGCTCCCGATGCGCACGGCGCGGACCGTCCTTGCGCCGCCCTTGAATTGTTCCAGGGCTGCCCCTGTCGTTCCTTTCTCGCCGCCGTCACCGTAGACCTTGGCGATGTCCTCGTACCCCTCCAGGAGTACCGCTTCCCCAATTGGCCCCCAGTTGCTCCTGATCGTCACGGCGCAGTTGCCGTCATCCGCTCCTGCTACCGGGGGTGTCCCGTAGTTCTCGTAGCGGAAATAAACGCCCGGTCGCGTCTTTTTCTCGCCGATAATGAAAAATGCCGCCATGTCACTTTACCTCCTTCTCCAGAAATGCCTTGACGGTTGCCTTGGCTTCATCCAGCGTTGCTTCCTTCAGCTTCGCGGTCTGTAATGCCACGGTCACCACCTCCGGCGTGGTCCCGAACAGCTTTCTGGCTTTCTGCGCCAGTTCTGCCGCTCCGTACTTTACTGCTTCCATGTGTCATTCCTCCTTCTTTGCTAAATTATGGTTTACGTGTATGAGTTTCATCTGCGCTGGCTCTTTCGGTGGCTGTGCGAGGACACCGTACTGCCCGGTAATCTCCAGCTGCCCCTCCCGGAGAGGGTCTGCGCTGTGCCGGATTGCTATCCTGTTGATGAACATGGGGCTTTCGTCCATCAGAAGCACTTCCCCATCTATCTGCGCCCGCTCGGTGATCGCCTTGATCCAGCGATTCCGCTCTTTCACGCCCTGTGCGATGATGTGTCCTGCAAACTGCCCGGTGTACCAGGTCACTGCGTAGCTCTGTTTGCTGGTGCTTGCCGTTCCCTCAAACCTCCAGTAGATTGCCGGGTGTTCGTCTGTCGGCTTCCAGATGTCCGGCATCCCGTCATAGGCTATCGCCGTCATGCCACCGAAATGCTGTTTTGTCCATCTGTTCAGCGCGAGGATCGGGTCTGGATCTGTCGTTATCTGCTCCGGGAATGCCATCAGTTCAAACACCACCGTCAACCCGTAGATTTCCGGGTGGGTGTTCCCGTCTGCGTTCCCCCGGTACTCGAATTCGTCTGACCGCTCCCACTCCGCACAGAATGTTCCGTTGTTCCAATCCGTGTAAAAGGTGCCGGATATCAGTTCCATCAGCCTTGCTTCTATCGCCCTGTCCGGGTCGAGTTCCCCGGTGGCTGTGCATTCGCTCGTTACCCAGATGTTGAACGTGAGCGTTCCGGCTGTTTTGCGCTCCGGGTCCTGGCGCATATCGATGTTGAAATCCACCCTGGGATACCGGGGTTTCCCCCAGCCCGGTCTGCTGTCGCTCGGTGCTTTCTGGTAAAATAAGGCTGGTTCGCCGCTGTATGCCGCCAGCATTCCCGCTATCTGCCCATCGCCCGATACCTGCTGCTGGATGAGCCGCCTGATGCTTGCGTTCATTCGCCTGTCTCCCCGCCCTCGATGTCTGGCGGCTCGTGCTTCACATCCTGGAAGTCAGTTGTCCAGTAAATCTCCCATGCGCCTACCGCGACATCTGCTGCGAGTACCTCCAGGTAGCTGGTGGCGTTGTTCTGGACGTTGCAGTAAAGCACTACCAGCCTGTCTGCCGCCGCTTCCGTGACAAATCCGTTCCGGGCTGTGGTATCGCCAGCCCTGCGGATTCGGATGCAGTCACCGCGCTGTATCTGTGAAAGGTCATACACGGTCTGTGTTTCGCTCTTGATCAGTGCCATGCTTCCCTCCTAACTCCCCTTGTAGGGCTTTTTGTAAATCTCCTTGATCTTCGGCAGGGCTTTGTCTATGATGCGCTGCTTGTACGGTCTGGGTGCGGTATGCCCGTGTCCGTTCTCCAGCATCTCCCCCAGGAGATGCCCTCCTGCCCGTTCTTTGCTTTCGATGGCGGCTACTGCTTTGAAATGTACGCCTTGCTTCTCGACATGGACGTGCGTCCCCCATGAAAGCCTGAAAGCCCCCGTCCTCACTGCTGGCGGCTCTCCAGGCGCGGATGCCCGGTAGGTCTTTTGGGTGTGCGGCACTTTGTATGTCCTGCCGCTCCGCTTCCCACGCAGGACGTACAGCGATGCGTTCCGCAGTTCGTTGCTTGCCCGGTACGTCCTCTGGGATACCTCCTTGTCGATGGCTTTTAGCGTGGTCTGTATCGTCTTGCCGATGACCTGTGATGCATTGCCCCACGCTTTTGCATTGCTCTGGCTGTTCTGCGGCATTATGCGTCACTCCTTTCATCGCAGTAATAAATCGTCCAGTGGTTTATGCCGCCTGGGTTGTATGGTGCGGTTTGCACGATGTACCGCTTATCTCCCCGCACGATTGAGTCTCCCGGTTTTATCTCGAACGCTGCCACTCCCTGCTGGATGATTTTGTGCGTTACCGGGTGTTCCAGCTGTTGCCACCGTTCCTTTTCCTCCGGCTTTGCGGCTGCAAGGACGGCTTTGATTTCCCCCAGCCGCCTTGCACCGTTCATTGTTATCCTGCCGCTTGCAGTTTTGTGTTCGCCATCACGGTAGACGGTGAACATCCGCAGTTCCTGCCCCGGCATCAGGTTGATCGCTCCTGTGAACATCTCTCCGCCCTCCTATGTGGTCATCTTCCGGAAGGGAGGCGTATCTGCGCCGCGCATGGCTCTTGGGTTCGACTTCATTTCCTTGTGGAAATACGGCGGGGCCTCCGTCATGGACGGTGCGAGCGTTGGGATGGAAACCGTGGCGAGTGCCTGTTTCTTCAGGTCATCGTATAATTTCTTCCACCGTTCTGCCCTTTCCCCGAAGCTGTACTGCAGGACATCTATCTTGGTGTCCACCTGGTAGTTCAGCTTGAAAAGTATCGCTTCCAAAACCGCCAGCTTAGCGAACAGCCACGCCTTTTTCCCGGCTTTGAGGTCTGCGAGCATCGCTTCGTATTCCTCATCCGCGAGTACGCAAGTGTCCGCGCCGCCCTCGGTCTGGGTATCTCCGAGTTCAAAGCGCATCTGGTCTTTGCCCCTTGCCCGGATCTTTGTTGGGTCGTAGCTGTATGTCATCCTGCCGCCCTCCTACTGCTTATGCACCCTGGAATGTGCTGACAGGGCATTGGCTGAACCAAAAGCCCGACCGCAGACATCGCACTTGAATTCCTGCGCTCCCTCTGCAGTGCCATTCCAGGTATCCGTGCTTTCTGCGCCGTCTGTGGGCTGTCCTGCGCTGTCAGGGGTGGCTTCTGCAGTGCTGTCGGCTTCTGCGCCCTCTGCTTCTGCATCTGTGCCGCCCTCTGTGGCTTCATTCTGCCCCTCTGGAGCGTTTTCTGTTGCTTCCTGTGTATTTGTGCCATCCGTGCTTTCTGCGCCGTCTGTTGGCTGTCCTGCACTGTCAGGGGTGGCTTCTGCGCCGCCCTCGGTCGGGAGGGTGACGCAGATGATCTTCCCCATGTCAGTCAGCTTTCTTGCCATCATCGGGTCAATCGCCGTTTCCGGGATGATCTCCCCGATGTGGTAGTCGCGGTCAAAGCGGATAGGCTTGTTGGCTATGTATGCCATAGGCTACCTCCTTTTCCCTTAAAGCGAGAAATCTTTGCTGGCTGCGTTCTTCAGGAACACTCCAAGGTCTTTGGACGTAATCTCCGGGTCCGTGCAGAGAAGCCCCTCGATGAATTCCGTGTGGGTGGACTCTTCGCCGAGGTACTGCTGAACCGCCGTATATTGCCCGTTGCCCAGCATATCCCAGGTGAATGTGTACCCTGCGCTCGGCTCCTCGATGCTCGGTGCGCTGGTGGTGTAAACGAGCAGAGCATCGTTCGGGTCGCAGATGAATCTCAGGTCATCCTCCGCTCCAATCGGCGCGGCGTTGTGGACGGCTTTCGCCACCACGACCTCATCCAGCCCGAACAGCTGTGCCAGGACGTTCTCGGTCACGTTCGCCGGGTTCGCTTCGCTGCCCTGGTACTTGATGCGCTCCAGGATGGAGGGGTTGACCTTCAGTGCCGCAAAGGCACACGCGCCCAGCACCAGCTTGTTCGGCTCGCGGAGTCCTGCCAGGAGCATCATCAGGCGGATTCTGCTGAAAAGCGTCACGGGGTCGCAGTTCGCGCTGTCAAAGCAGTAAAACTGGCTCGCACCGGGTGTCCCGGTTTCTATGCCCGTGTAGACCATCGTCCAGCTGTCCGGGTTGAAATATTTTCCTGCCCAGATGCGGTCGAGGTGGATGTTCATCTGTTCTGCTACCCAGCGCACCTTGCTTCTCCTGGGGTCGATGATCGCCGGAGCGTTCGTGCGCTGGAAGTCCAGGCTGCTGATCTGATCCACGCCTGTGATCACCTGGTCTACCTCGCAGTGGTAGTGCTTGTCGCGCTTGCCGTAGATCCCCGGCGCAACGTGACCGAATTCCGGCTTCCTTGCCATGTTGTCCCTTGCCAGATCGCCCTTGTCAAACTCGTAGTAATGTGCAGAGCTGGTCGGGACCGGTACGATGGGGAACACCTTTTTTGCCACAAACCCCGCCATGCTCTGGAAATAAGCCAGGCAGACGTTGGTCAGATAAAGGTGCGGCTTGAATACCCCTTTCTGGATCTCTGCCGTCAGTTGTTCAGTTGTCATTCCCATATTGTCCTATCCTCCTTATCCTTTTTATGCCGCAGGGGAGTACCCGCTCTTGGTGATTTGCACCTGTACGAGGTTCCCCGCTGCCGTTGCTGCTGTCATCGCAATGCCGAGGATAAAGTTCCCGGCTTCTGCGGTCTTTACCGTCCCCTTGGCTGTCGCGGTAACAAATGCGCCCTTGGCGATTGCCGCGTCTGCTTCTCCCAGGCCGATGTCCTTGATCAGCACGTCCACCTCCGTCCCTGCGGCTGTCACGCCGCTGTCGTTGGCATATGCGTCCGAAAGGATGAAGCCGATTGCGGCATCGCCGTCCGCTGCCGGGAGCGCGAGTTTCCCATCCGCGTCATAGGCTATTGCCTTGTGCGGTGCGCCCGTGATGTCTGCCGCCAGCACGTCCCGGATGGTCGCGCTGTTGTTCATGAAAGCGTTCAGATATTCCTTTGCCATCTCTCTTTACCTCCCTCTGTATTCTGCTTCATACTGCGCCGCCAGTTCAGGGTTTTCCTCGAATGCTTTCATGATGGCTTCCGGGGAAGTCATGCCCTGTGCGCTTTTGGCGAGTTCTGCCGCCTTGATGCCGAGCGTCTGTTCCGTTCCTGCGCTTCCCTGACGGTTGCTGCCAATCTCAGAGAACAGCCCGCCCTTAGTGACAGCAGCGAGGTTCTCATCCAGCAGGGTTACATAATCGTCATAAACCGTGCCGCCCGCTTTCTTCAGGTCGTACAGCTTGGCTGCCAGTTCATCGCTCTTCTTGCCCAGCACCTCGTACTTCTTGGCTACGGTGTTGAGCCGCTCGATCTCCAAGTTCTTCTTCAGTTCCTCCACCTCTGCGTTCTGCTTCTTAGCCAGTTCCTGGAAGTCAGCCAGGGCTTTGGCTACATCCGGGTGGAGTTCCGTGGTCTGCCCTGCGCCTATTCCCGGTGCGGGAGTGCCGCCATCGCCCTCTCCTGCGCCCTTTTCCACGCCGCCGGCCCCCGGTACGCCGCCCTGCCCTGCAGTGCCGCCGTCCGGGTCTGTTTCGGCTACCCCGTACTTCTTTTCAAACTCCGCGAGCGTAGCCTGCTCTTCCGGGGTCATCTTGGATTTGTCGATCTTCATTGTGTCCGTTACCTCCTTTTGGTTTGTGTTGGCTTTCGCCTGTGGTTCTGTTGTCTGCTGCTCCGGCTTCTGGATGCCGTTCTTCTCCAGTAAGGCTTCCAGTTCCGTTTCCTGTGCCTTGGACTTCTGGATTCCTGCTTCCGACTCTGCCGCCGTCTGCATTTTGTTCCCTTTTGCCCAGGATGCAATAGCCCCGCGCACGGTGTCGCTGAATTCGTCCATGCTCTGGAGCATCATGCTCTTCTTTTTGTCCTCTGCCAGTGTGCTGTCACAAAGGATGGAGCAGAAACTGTCGGCGAGCGCGTATGTGCAGTTGTGCATCTCGCGTATGACCTGCTCCATGATCTCCCGGTTGAAATTGTCCATGAAAGTCTGCGCGTCTTTTTCTACCACGCTTTCTCCCCCAGCGTCCGGGTCCTGGTCCCCAGCGTTCATGCTGGCGTGAGCGTCCTCGAAGCCTTTAGTCATCCAGTGGACGAATTTCTCAAACAGCCCCCTGTCCGGGTCATCCGTTCCGTCTGCCGCTTCTTTCCTGCGCTTGAACAGCCGGATGTGTGCGTCCGGGTTCGCTCCCTGGTCTACCAGGTCTACGCTGGTAACTGATAAATTCTTCAGCTTGGTTGCCCCCATCATTCCTCACCCCCTTTCTCCATTGGCTTCCTTATTGCTTTGCCCTCGATGGAAAACATCGAGTATTCGCCGCTCTTGATCTTCTCCCAGACCTCATCGTCTGTGATGTGGAAGCCGATCCACCAGCCCTCCGGGAGAATGTCCTGCGGAATCCCCAGCGCGGCTGCCTTTTCCTTGGTGAACACGATGCTCTCGATCACCCGCCCGATGCCGCCGCGCTGGTGCATCTCCCCGGCTGTCCCGAATTGTGCGACATACTCGTATGCCGCCCTTTCCAGTTCGTCCGTGTCGATGGCATCCTCCTGCCAGTCAATGATCTGCTCCCCGTCTACCCGGACGGCTACGTTTGCCCATCCGAACACCAGCCGCTTCTCATCGTCCGATTTCATCACCGTCAGCCTGTGCGGCTGTCCGGGCTGCTCCCTTGCCTTTGTCAGCTGGTTGAATGTCTTTGCGCCCATCGGCTTTCCCTCCGTTTCTGTTTTTCGGTTATTTGGTTATTTTATGTTGTCTAAATTCTGTGCAAAAAAGCGGGGCTTTTTCGTGATGCCACGAAAATGATGCCCGGTCAGTCCGCGTAATCCGGGAAGTTGCTGTGGTAGTATTCCTCCAGTTCCTCCGTGCTGTGGATCTGCTCTTTCAGGGTGTCCCAGCCGTAGACCAGCTTGTGGTACTTGCTGGTGAGGTTCTCGTATGTCACCTCCGTGAATTCCCACTCCTGCAGTTCGTTCTCATCGGCGATGAATGTGAAGCCGTGCTTCGTCTTGTTCCCGATCTTCCCCCGGATCATGTGTCCGTGCGCTGGCGGTGAAAGGTAGCATATCCCCTTGAAATCTCCACGGTCTATTTCCGCGTTCATGATGATCTCTGCCGCTTCTTTGTCCCACGGGAAGCGGAGCGCGTATAATTTGTTCCTGTCAACTATCGCTTTTGACATGTCTGTCCCCTTTCTAAAATGGGTTATCCTTGTCGTAGTAGCTTAATCCCTGGATTCCCCTTGCACAGTCCTCCTGCACTGATTTCGTCACTTGGATGAAGTCATCTATGTCTATGCCGTTGTATTCCGTTATCCCTGCGTCCCGGAATTTCTGGATCAGGAGCGTCCGCTCACTTTCCGACTCGCAGGAGATCCCCAGGAATTTATCGGTCGATATCCCGTGCCTGAACATGATCTCGTTGCTGCTACTGTATCCGTTCCTTGCGCTCATTGACTTCACGAAATCCACAGAGCTTTTGCGCCCATCGAATCCTCCCCGGCTCCCGTCCATCCGTGCGTTCCCGTAATTGTCGAAGCCGTAAGCGTACCAGTCTGTGCGGTTCAGTTCGTCTGGGTCTATGATAACACGGTAGCTGCTTCCGAGGTAGCTGCTGGAGTATCTGTCTTTCGTCTTTACCCCTATCCGCGTGAACACGCTGTCTGCACCGCCTGACTGCATATCCGCGCCTGGGCTTGCCCCACATTTCTTCATCCCGGAAGTGATGCGGTAGTTTGTGGCGGTGAATCCATCGCTTTTGCAAATCGCCACCACGCTGTCTGCATTGTCCACGCCAGCCCAGATGTGCGTCAGCCCTGCTTTCCTGTACTCCATCCTTGCGGCATCGTCCACGTAGGTACTGTAACCGGGAAACACTTCTTGGAGCGTCATGCCCTGCACCCGTGCGTCTGTGATTCCCTCTTTCCGCAGGATCTGGTCTATCTTTGCGGTACGCTGCGCCGCTGTCGCTCTCTCAACGCTTGCCATCCCCTTTGGGTCCCTCTGCCATGCTATCCTGGATTTCTTCAGCAGGAGTTCCTCTGCGTCTGTCGGGTCCACCGTGAGCGACCGTAGCCCTGCCTTGTCGATGATTTCCTCCATTGCCTTGCGGTCTGCCGCTGCGTTCCCGGTGGCTGGTACTCGTATCCTGAAAAAGCCGCCCATGCTGTACTGGGTCTTGCCCATGTAGTCCGAGTAAATCTCAAACTGCGACTGGTTGATGTCCATGATCTTGTAGCCGTCTATCTGTGTGCCTACGTTGCTGAAGCTGTATGTGCCGTCCGCGTTCCTGGTGAGGAATTCTATAGGTCGTTGCATTCCTCTCTTCTGCGCGTTCCTCGCTGCCGCTTCCCAGGTTTCCTCTGTCAGCTTGCCGGATAGTTCGTAGTAGTCCGAGCCGCTTATCGTCACCCTGCGCCCGGTGAGGTTCATCTGCTCCAGCATGCCGCCGTCTGAATGGATCGCCACGCCGTTCTGGTTCTGCGGCAGGACGGTCAGATCGTCCAGCACCTCTGATACCCTGTAGCCGCCCTCGGTTTTGACCGGAACCGTTTTCGGCGTTGCTGGTGTTGGCGTGGTTTTCGGTGTCTTTGGCTTCGCTGGTGCTTTCGGTTTAGGCACAGGCTTTGGCGTGACCGTTCCGGCGATTTCGTCTGAAAACTGGAACACCGTCTTTGTGCCTGTGCGCTCCGTTTCCAGTGCGCTGTAGAAGTCTCGGTATGTTTCCCGCAGACCGCTCTTGCGCTCCACGATTGCGTCCAGCAGTTCCTCCGCTTTTGCCCCCTTGCCGTGTAGGCTCTCTGCGTATTCCCTGAAAATCTCCCGGTATTCCTCATCCGGGATGGCTTCTACCCGTTTGATGTACTTCAGTGATTCGTTCAGGTCGAGGTCTATGTCCCCATTGGCGTATTTGCGGAACAGCGTATTGTAAATCGGCTCTGTTTCGCCGTACTTTGCGTTTGGGTGGTAGGTGTAACTCATTGCCCTGCTTTTCGGGTCACTGAGGTATTTGAACGCCTGTTCTTTGTCTATGCCGATCATGCGCCCGGACATATCCGTCACGAAATTGCCGCCGTGGCTGTCGAAGTTCCCCAGCAGCCAGTCTGTGGCGTGCTCCCTCTGCATCTGCTCGAAGATGTCCGTGTCCATCAGGTCGAAATCTTCCCAGCCCATGACGTTGCCCTTTTGCCAGTATTTCAATCCGCCGCTGTCGAGCGTATCGAGCCGCCGCCGGAACGCTCCAAATCTTCCATCAAGCGTTCCCGTGCCTACTGGTACCGCCGTGTCCGGGTCTACGATGGCTTGCACCTTGTACCCGGCTTCCTGCGAGTAAGCCCTGAACATTTCAGGGTGTCCGCTTTTGCTCTGGGCTGGCTTGAACAGCCATTCATGCCCCTCTGCGTCCGTGTACGAGTACATCTCCCCTGTGCCGCCGAGGTTTATCTTTCCATTGTACGTCATCCCGTCCGGGATCTCAATGTCTGGCGGTATGGCTGGTGCGTTCGGGTCCGGTGGCTCTGGCTGTGCCGCTTGTGCTGGTGCGTTCCCTGCCGCCTGTCCTGCAGGGGCTGTGGTGCTTTGCGACTGTGCCTGTGCGCCAGCTGTGCCGTTCGCCGCCTGGGGCTGTATGTTCGTCCCCTCTATTTCCTCGTAGGCTACGGCGCATCTGCACTGTGGGTGTCCCGGAGGGAGAAGTTTGCCGTTGCTGAACATCTCATCCATGCCGCGCTTCTCTTCGTCCATCTGGGAGCATATCGGGCAGACGCGCTCATCGTAGGCTGTCACCCAGACTTTCGCGCAGTCACCGATGTAGCCCTGCGCCTGTGCGTCCTTGGTTGCGCCGTATGCCCCTGCATTGTAGCCGTATGCCAGTTCTGTCCGGGCTATGCTCTGCGCCCGGTACCGGTGCTGCCTTGCGGCGTACCTTGCCGCCGCTTCCTGCGCTTTCTTCTCTGCAGTTTCCGGCTTGCCTTTTGGGTGCGCTTTCAGGTAGGCTTCCTTTACGGATTCCCGGTATCTGGCGTTGGCTAATGCCTGGGGCTTTGTCAGCCCTATGCACGGTCGCATTATCCGCGCCGCTTCGTCCGGGGTGATGGCTGTGTACCCGCTGACGTGTCCGATGATGGCGTTCAGGGCTTGTACCTGGTCTGCCGCGAGGTTGGTCACCAGTTCCGCGCCATGCTGCTTTATCCAGTCTGCCGCCGCTCCTACCCCCGGCTCATACAGGAAGTATGGGTATTTGTCCTTTGCTTCCTGCGCCGCCAGCGCAACCGCCTTTTCCCATTCCGGCTTCAGCGCATCCTCCACCAGCTTGCTGTACTTCTTTTGCCAAGTGGTGAATTGCTTCTCGGTAAGGCCCCCTGCCAGGTAGGCTTCCCGCAGTTCCTTGTAGGTCACGCTGTTTCCCTGGGCATGGAGGTTGTTCACGAGGATTTCCACCGTCTTTGGCTCTTCCTGCTTTAGGAAGCTGTTCAGCTTGTTCAGCGTTGCCTTTTTGCCGCCGCTCTGTTTCGGCTTCTTTGGCTTTGGCTTCGCTGGTGCTTTTGTGAAGCGTATCTTTACTGCCATGCGTCATTCCTCCGGGTCTGGCTCTTCACCATCGCCGTCTTTGCCGTCCTCGCCCTCTCCTGCGGCTGTACGGGGCTGTTTAGGGACTTTGCCCTCCTGTTCCCCGCCCTCGGTGTTTTCCTCGCCCTGTGGCGGCTCTGGCGGCTTCCTGGTGGTGCCGTAGTCTGTGTCGAAGTCTCTTTCCGGGAGGTTCGCCGTCATTCTAAGGTAATCCTCCATCTCTTCGTCCGGGGTGATGGCCCCGATGCCTACCATCTTGGCTACGAATTCGCCAAGCTGTCCGAGGTCTTGCGTTTCGATATCGCCATGCACCAGCTGCGGGTAGTCGGTGATCCCTTTGAAGTGGTCACCGTTGATGTCTATCAGCCGTGGTATCGCCTGGTTGTTGAACACCTCGCAGATCAGGTCGAGGAATGCCCCCATCGCCACGCTGAACAGTTCCGTCTTGTCGCTGGAAAGAGCGAAACTGCCGACCTTCTGGTGTCCGAGCAGGACGAAATCGGCGAGGACGGTCATCGCCATCCTGGTGTCGTACCGCTCTATGATCTGGTTCGTGTCAAACTGCCGTCTGCCGCCTGTCGAGGTCAGCGTGAATTTCCAGCCGTTGCCCAGGACGATGCCCTCCCGCTCATCCCTGCGGACGCTGCGGACGATCTTCTCTGCCTTTGCCAGTTCCTCTCTGTACTCATCGCTCCAGATGTCCACGCCCTCCGGGGCCTCCAGCACTGGCAGCCCTGCGAGGTCGCGCTCTATGCCGATGCCCTCTATCTCCTGGATGCGCCGCTTGAAGTACCAGTTCCTGTAACTGTTTCGGAGGATGCTGCGCCCCTCCGGGTTGCCCTTGCGGCTCTTCGTCTTGAAATGCAGGGCTTTCTCTATGGGTATGAACACTTGTTCGTACATCGGTGGCGCACACTGCACCAGCCCGATCAGGTTGTCTTTCTCATCGTATTTCCATTCCCAGAGCGTGTCCTGGGAGCGGATGGGGAGTTTCCTCCAGCCGATCAGCCCGTCCGTGTACTTGCTCCTGGTTTCCGGGTTCCTCGTGTTGCCCATCCTGCGCTTGTAGACAATCTCGTGGTAGCTCCAGCCGTAGGTCAGGAAACTCAAAACCTCGGATATGAAATCGCTCCAGGTTTCCTCCATATCGTCCATGCACGAGCGGACGAATTCTGCCGCGTCCATGTCCACCTGTTCCGTTCCTGCTTCTTGGATGCTCCATTCGCTCTGGCGCATCAGCATTTCGGTGGCAAACAGGATAGCCCCGATCACGTCATCGTTCTCGGACATCTCCTTGTAGACTTCAATCCCTTTTCGCCCCTGGAGTTCCCGCAGGAATTCCTCGTAAATCCAGCCAGTGTTGAAGCGGAACAGCCCCGTCTTGCCGTACTCCCTGAATCTGTCCATGCCCTGGTCACCTCCTTTCTTCTATCTGCCGTGCCAGTAGCTTTCCTTGCTCATGTCGCTGCCGCCTATGCTGCTGGTCGGTTTGTCCATCAGGTACAGGATTCCCTGCACCAGTGCGTCTACCGTGTCTTTGTACGTCCCTTTGGGGAATATCAGCAGGTCCCGGATCAAGTCCTCCACCCACGGGTGTGTCTTGGGGTCTGGGAAGTGGATGTTCCCTGCTTCAAAGTAAGGCGTGACGCTCATCGCCCGCTCTTCCTTGCTTCCTTTGGGGTTGAATTCCACCATCCCTGGGATTTCTTTCTTCAGGGTGTTCACGATGGCGGGGCCGTTTGCCTTGTTCTCCACCACCTTTGCCCTTGCTGATTTCCATTTCCCGGATAAGGTGCGGACTGCCGCCACACTTTCCGTGAAGTCCATCTTGTCGTTCACCAAGTCTTTGATGTAGATGTCCGCGCCGTGCTTGCCCAGGACGTACCCTGCGACCTTTGCGCTGCCCTCGCTCTTCGTGAAAGCCATATCCCAGCTTTGTATGTCCGTTGTCCGTGGTGCTGTGGCGTAGAAGCTGTGAAGCCATTCCCGCTTGAAGATGATTCCCTCTGCAGGGGCCGGTGTCTGCTGGAATTGTCCGGCAAACTGGACGCTCCCCATCGACTTCTTCAGCCCATCGAGGATGTCCCGGTCAAACCGCCCCTCGTTCAACACGTCCCCTGGCTCCCGGATCAGTTCTTTCCCGCTGATGGGGAAGGTCACCACGGTTCGGGCTTCCGCAATCGCCGGGAGGCATAAATGCTCGTAGCCTAATTCCTCGCTTAAGATATGCCCGGTCAGGTCGTTCTCGTGTAGGCGCTGCATGATGACGATGAACACGCCAGTCTTTGGGTTGTTAAGCCGCGTCTGGAGCGTGTTCTTGAAAAAGTTTATGCTGGCTTCCCGCTCTGTTTCGCTGTTCGCCATGAGCGGGTTCTGCGGATCGTCTATGATGATCACATCTCCGCCCTCGCCTGTCAGTGCGCCGCCTACCGAGGTGGAGATCATGAATCCCTGGTGGTTGTTCTTAAACTCTGCCTGTCGGTTCACATCGCTTTTCAGGGTGAAAGCCCCGCCCCACCGCTCCTGGTACCACGGGCTGGTGATGATGTCCCTGGCGATAATGTTGTGCTTGCGGCTCAGGCTGTCGCTGTAGCTGACCTTGATGAACCGCTTCTCCGGGTGCTTTATCCATGTCCATACCGGGTAGCAGACGGTCACCTCCAGCGATTTCATGTGGCGCGGTGGTATGTTGATGATCAGCCGCTGTATCTGCCCTGCGTTGACCGCTTCCATGTACTCCCCAATCAGGTGGATGTGCCAGTTGTCCACGTACTCTATCCCCGGCTCTATTACCTGCCACGCCTGTTCGATAAATCCCGGCAGTGTCCGCTCTGCTTTTTCGCGGGATATCTGTTCCTTTAGCCGCTTCGCCGCTGCCGGGTCATTCAGCAGCCAGCTTGTCAATGAATTCATCCAGCTGCTCCAGTTCGCTGTCTGTCAGCCCGCTGAAATCTATCTCTGGCATTTTGAGGTTCGCCTGAACCGTTCCCGCGATAGTCCGTTTCCCCTCTGTCCTCTCAGTGGCTTCTCCCCGGCTCAGACGCTCCAGCTTACTGGCGATGTCCACCATCCTCGTTATGTCCTGCGCCGTCAGTTCGTCCTCCGGGATTCTCTGCAGGGCTTTGAGTGCCTTGGTCAGCATCGCTTGGGCTATGCCGACATGGTTCTTCATCATGCCCGTTATTCCCTTTGCCAGTTCCTCCCTGGTCTGCCTGTCCATCTCATCATCCCAAGCGGCTACACGCTCCTGCCAGTTCCATTTCCGGCTCCATTGCTTGAGCGTTCCGTCTGAATATGGGGAGCCGTCCGATTTGGTTAGGCTTTGTGCTGTCTTTGTTAAGCTGCGCTTCGCTCCCCCTGTGCCACTGTCACGGTATGCTGCAAATGCCCGGAATGCCTGTGGTCCCTCTCCCTCCTGGCGTTCCCAGGGCTTTGGCGGTTGCTGTGGTGCTGCCCTATTCTTCTTTCCCATAAGCCATCACCTCATTTCGCTCGAACGTCCGTTTGCTATGTCGTTTTCCTGCTTCAGCTGGGCGTATGGTATGCTTTTCCCATCCCGGATGCATATCCCCCCTACGTTGCCCGTAATCCTTGCATAGCGGTTTACTATCACGTCAGCGTATTTCGGGTCGAGTTCGGTTAAATAGCCGCGCCTGTGGGTCAATTCTGCGCCTATGAGGGTGGTTCCGCTCCCTCCGAAAAGATCAAGCACGATTTCCCCCTCCTGGGTGCTGTTCTCGATTGCCCTTGTGGCAAGTTCCACAGGCTTCTGTGTCGGGTGTTCCGTACCAGTTTCCCGATTCACTTCCCACAGGGTGGTCTGTTTGTCTGCGTTGAACAGGAACACTCCCTTGTCCTTTTCCACTCTCAGGTAGCGGCTCTTTTTGTCTTTCGGCGGCTTGTCAGTGATGTGCATCTTGCTTCCTGCACCGTCCGTTAGGGTAATTCCTCCAGCTATGGTGGTTTCCATATTCCCGCTGGTGCGCCGCGTCACCCTCCATACCGTGTGCTGCGCCCTGTCACCGAAGAACCGGGGTGCTTCGTTTCCTTTACCGCAATAAAAACACGGCTCATGCGCCCATTGGTACTGGCTATGCCCCAGGACAATCCCGTTCTTCGCCCAGATGATTGTCTGCCGTTCCTGCAGTCCTGCGGCTGTCAATGCGTAGTAGAAGTCCTGCCGGGTGCTGGAAGCATGCCAGATGTAAAATCCGGCATCCTCTATCGTGAATTCTGCCATGTTGCGGAAAGCCGGAAGAATCAGCTGCTGTACCAAGCTGTCATCCTGAAGGTCATCGTTCTCCAGCATCTCAAATTTCCCACTGGCGGTTTCGTAGCTTACCCCATATGGTGGGTCTGTAAACACGCAGTGTGCCTTTTCTCCGTCCATGAGCCGCTCCACGGTTGCCCTGTCGGTTGCGCTGCCGCATATCAGCCTGTGGTCTCCAAGGAGCCACAGATCCCCTGGCTTCGTCATCGGGATGTTAGGCGGCGGTGTTTCGTCATCCACTCCGTCCGCTTCCGCATCCCCATCCCCGGCTATTGCCATCAGGATGTTCCCTATCTCATCCTCGCTGTAGCCCGTCAGGATCACAGGGACTTCCCCCGTGTCCATGTCTGCAATGAGGTCTGCTATCTTGGTGTTATCGATGTCCGAAAGTTCCGAGAGCCTGTTGTCTGCGATCAGGTCTGCCCATTCCTCGGCTTCGTTCGTGTAGTTCTGGTAATCGACCGGGACGGTTTCTGCTCCGAAATGCAGAGCCGCCGCCAGCCGCCCATGCCCCCTGACCACATACCCGCTCTGGTTGCTCACCGTGATTGGTGCCCTCCAGCCCTGCGACTGGATGATGTGCGCCAACAGTTCGATCTGTTCTTTCGGGTGCTGATTCGGATTCCTGGGATTCCCCACGAGGTCTTTCGGGTTCATCAGCTTGTCAAAAGCGCAGAACACTGGAATGCCGCCCGCTTGCGTCCGTGCTTCTGCTTTTGACTGGTATGTGATCTTCGTCAAATCCTGGTTTGTTTTTTTCTTCCTTGCCATCTGGCATTCCTCCTTCCCGGCGCAAACGTAAAAGAGCCGCTGCTGGGGTCTGTCCTGCAACGGCTCTTGTGGCACACTTTTAATCCTGAAAAGAGTTTACCACTTATTTGGCAACGTTTCAAGGCAGACTTTTGGCAGCGCATTTTGGCAATTTACGAGAGTGCGCCCGCGCCGTATAAAAACACCGACAAACGCCCCACCAGTGCGGATTTGTGGGTCCGCACCGTGCGTGGCGCACAGTGTAATGCTTCGGCTATTTCTTCGTCTGTTTTCTGTTCAAAATATTTCATCCTGACGATGTCCTTGTACTCATCACCCTCGATCTGTTCCAGTGCTTTCCTGATCTTCTCTACCTCGTATGTGTCGCTGGCTATCGTTGCCTGAAGGTCGAGGATGACTGCCGCCTTGATATCCTCATGGTCGAGCCGTGTTCCGTTACGGACAAACCGGGTGATGCTCTTGCTTTTCCCTCTTACCCCGTGCTTCTCCACCTCCTGGATCATTTCCTCATCGTCCTTTATCTTTTCCAGAAGCACCGGGTAAGCGTACAGCCGCTTCTCCGTGGCTTTGAATACGTCCTTTGCTTCATTGGCGCAGGACAGGCGCGTTGCCAGCACCGTCCTCTTTATGATTTCCTCCACGGTCAGTGGCTCTGTCTTTTTCTTCCCCATCCTGCACCTCCTGCAGTTGCATTTCCTTTTTCCATCTTGGTTCTACCTCCCTGTCGTTCCTGGCAGGGAGGCTGTTATCCCCTCGCTGCCTGTCTATGTTTTATTTGTACCTCACTGGCTTTCCGATAGAGCTGGCGAGTTCTATCTCTGTCCTCATCCCCTCGCTGGTGCCGTTCTCTGCGAACACCCACACTTCATCGCAGATCCGCAGGAGTTCCTGCCCCATCCGTATGCCGTCTGCCCTTTCCTCCGGGACGTGGTCATCGATGAACGCTGAAAAGTAAAGGTGCGGCGTTACCGGGGTATGTCCCTCTTTTCTGACGGTGTTGCTGTATTCTGCGGCGTTCTTCAGATTCCTGTTGTACTTCCTTATGCTGTACGGGGGTTCTCCCCGCAATGGTGAACAAACGTAAATCAGCACGGCTTTCCTCCTTTCGTGTTTCCGAGTGCGGCTTCGATGACCTCATCCGAGATATCCCAGAGCCTTTGGTTTCCTCGGTAGGTGATTGGCGTTGCCAGCGGTATGATGTCCTCCAATTCCCATGCGTAGAATCCTACCCCGAAATTCCCGAAGTACTGTTCCTGTTCGCTGGGGAGTGGGATGTCTTTCCATCCAATCCTGCGCCCGGATTCGTCCCTCTTTGGCGTTCCGTCCGGATTGATCGCAGCTTTGCTCTCCATCCATTTTTCTGCGCCAGTTTCGCCGCACGTTCCGCTTCCTGCTACCTGGTAGATTTCTTTCAGCGTGGCAATGGCGATTATCTGCCCTTTGGGGAGGGCATCCATGTCCTTTCCAAGTAGGCGCTGTGCCCTGGCGTAAAACTCAGCCCCGCGCTCGTAAGGTTTGCCTTTGCCGCTGTGGATGGCAATCTTCCCCCGGTATGGAGTGTCCCAGCTTCGTGTTTCGTACTTTTTGTGTCCTGCTACGATTAGCGAAGCGTAGGGTTGTAAAATGGTTATTGCTTTCATCTGCTTTTCCTCCTTGCGTGAATGCTTATTCTGCCTGTTTTGGTTTTAGGTGTCATCTTCTGTTATCTCCCTTTCCGCTTTTTCAAGAAGTGCTGCTGTTATCGGTTCCAGAGGGTATTTCCTCGCTATGTACGCCATAATTTCTCCCGGTACTTCTCGCAACGGCGTTCCTTGCTGGTAAATTGAACCTGGCTTATTTTCAAATGTCACCTTTCCCTGTTTCATTCCTCCCGCACACTTTCCGGCTTGCTGAACAGTTCGGATACCGCCATTTCTATCTGTGCCAGTCGCTTTTCCCCGATTCCCTTTACTGTCCTGATCTTCTCCATCACCTCGGTAATGTCTGCCCCTGGCACAGACTCCCTGCCGTCCTTGTATCCCTCTTGATAGATTTTGGTGCAGAAGGCATCCAGCTGGCTGTGGTCGAATTTCTTCACGTCCTTATACTGCGCCCTCGTTGTCATGTACTTTCCGTCCGTTTTCCGCTTCATTGAGCAATCCTCCTTTCCTGCATTTGCTGACTGCCTGTGCCACGGCTCCTTTGGTCATGTGCATCTCGTCCGCAATCTTGCCGTTGTTCCATCCCGCATTCCGCAGTGCTGCTATTTTTCCGTAATCTATCCGCTTATCCTGCTTTTTTACCATCGTTTACCTCCTGTCTCTTGCCGCCGAGCGAAACATCATCAGGAGCATTTCCACGGTCGGTCGCTTCCGCTCCACCCGCTTTGCTTTCTTGGCTGATTCAAGGCTGCGCCATCTGTCGCTGGATGGGATGTACACGCCTACGTGCGGCGGTATCTCATCTCTGACCTTTTCCATGACTTCCTGCGGCATGACATAATAATTGAAATCGCCTATGAAATTATGACCGTTGGGGGAGTGGAAGTCCTCAACTGAGGACTTCACCTCGTAGCAGTAAAAATCTCCATTTTCTATCCCCTCGGTAGTGTATGTGTTCCGTGGCTTGAACCTCATGTAATCTACCCTGATCGGATGCGCCGTAACGTAATCAAATGTCACCTCTTTCGCCCAATAAACCCTTGTGTCCCTGGCTTTTATGTGCCTTTCCAAAAAGGCGGACAATGCTTGCGTGGTTTCTGGTCGATTCATCTGCGCTCACCTCCTGCTCCAGCTGGCGTTTCCGTTCCTCGATGTTGTCACTCAGGTCGGCTTCTCGCAATGCCCACTCTGCGCTGTACTTAGAGCCAGGGGCTGTGTTTTCAAAGATCCTGACTCCTTTTCCTCCCCTGCCAACTGCCCAGCGTTCCTGTCGGACGTGACTGATTGCACATTCCCTGGCTTCTCCTGGGGAATCATAAGCCGCACCGCATGGGCATCTGTACCATGTTTCGATGTGTGCCATCTGTTCCTGCTTCCTTTCCTGTAGTCTACTTCCAGTTCCGGCTCATCTGTGAAAATATCCAACATATCCTTTACTGTGTCTGAAATGATCCAGTAGAAGAATGGCAGGAAGAGTGCGAACACCTCGCCGCCTATCGCCTTGTACCCACGCTGTGCGTATGCTACCGCCGCTCCGATCCTGAACAGGATTATCCCTGCTATAGCCAGCCCTGCGTATTTCAGTGCCGTGTGCTTCCACGGCTTGCCTTTCTTTCCGTCCTGCATCGCTCTACCTCCTATCCGATTATTCGTGTTCCACAGCTGGTGCATCTACCGTGAAAATGTCCGTTGCTTTTTTCCCTGCGCCCGGTCATTGTGTGCTGTCCGCAGTTCGGGCAGTCGTGCGTTTCCTCTGGAGCCGGCTCTGCCTTCTTCCTACCCTCTTCATCGTACTGGTAGTGCTGTCCGCAGAATGGGCATTGACCTACCCCATTTTCGTCCGACTCCATCATTCCGTATGCTGGCTCACGGCAGGACGGACATAAAGGAAATCCTACCCCATTTCCCTCGTAGTCATCTCCCCAGACGATGTACTCTGTCTGTGCTTCTGAATTTGGGAATTTTCCCAGATCCATGCGGTCGCATCCGAAACACTGCATCTCGTGGGTACATGGCTGCCCATCGTATCGGCATATCCACTCGCTGGGTGTCCATGTCGAATTGGAGATGATACTGCTTTTCTTTGGGGTCTGGCTCATCCGTTATCCCTCTCTTCCTCTGCCGGAACGTATTTTTTTAGAATAATTGCGCCATCCCGGTCTGTGAAAATCTCCATACCCTGTCCTTCTTTGATTTCAAGCTGCCGTCTGATTTCCCTCGGAATAGCGATTCTTCCGAGGTCATCGAACCGCCTGACGATTCCCGTTGCCTTCATCTGCTTTGCTCCTTTCAGTCTTGTTCATTCTCTTTTCTTAAGCGGTTTATAACCTTTGTCAAATGTTCCGGCTGGTGGCTTTTGTAGGGGCTTTCCTGATAGAATCCGCCGTCTGAGTGGATTCCGTACTGCCTGTAATATCTTTCTGCCTGTTCCAGCGTTATCTTCCCTTTATTGCTGACCTTAATCTTCCCGCCATCGCTGTACTGGAAATTTATTTTCCACATGGCTACGCTCCTTTCTGGTTGAGCGGACACCAGCGTGGTGCTGCCTTGGTTGGTATCTCGTTCTCCCGGCTCCTGCAGATAATCCGATGTGGTAAGCACTCCGTTTTTGCTTCCGGGTGCATACAGTAAAAAATGTTTCGGTTGCACTTTACAATCTCTGGTTTCATATGCTGGCAAGCCCTGCAGACTGCCTTTGCTTTGTTCCTGTTGTCCATGTTCTTTGCTCCTTTCGGTTTTATCTCATCGCCTTGCCGTCATCGTGCAGGAGTTCTTCCTGCGGTCTGTCTGCCGCCGCCACGGCGAGCGCATCGCACCTCTCGTTCTCTGGGTGTCCGTTATGTCCCTTTATCCAAGTCCATGTCACTGTGTGCTGTTTCGCCGCTTCTATCAGCCGATGCCACAGTTCCAGGTTCTTCACGGGCTTGTTCGCGCTGTTTCTCCATCCGTTGCTTCTCCAGTTGTCTATCCAGCCCTCGTTGAAGCTGTTCGTGATGTACTGGCTGTCGGTGAACAGTTCTACCTCGCATGGTCTCTGAAGCATTTCCAATGCAGCAATCGCCGCCATCAGTTCCATCCTGTTGTTCGTGGTCTTGTCGTACCCTGCGGATATTTCCTTTTCGTGTAACTGTCCTTTGCTGTCCGTGAAGCGCAGAATCGCTCCGTACCCTCCGGGACCGTCCGGGTTTCCTTTTGCCGCTCCGTCTGTGTAAATCGTGACTTTCATTTATTCTCCTTTCCTATGCGCCTGGTATCATTGTTGGCTGGTCTGCGTATGTTGCTGCTTCTTTTGCTGGTGGCATTAATATCTCTACCTCCCACGGAAACTCCCGGCGCATATTCTCTTCTCCGATAATCGGAATCATGCTATCTTTCATGAACACTGGGATTTTCCTGTTGTCTGCCGCCCGGACGATTCTGTCTACCCATTCTGGTTTTGGCGTTACCTTGTCCTTGCGGATTCCCGTTTCCGCACCGATGATAATCCAGTTCAATGCCCCGAATGCCATTCCCTCTGGGTCTATCTCTAACTCTTCAAGCAGTGGCTCTATGCTCACAAATGTGTTAAAATCCACGCTCCCATCCCATACTGGCTGGTAGTTTTTCGTGATTGTCGTTCCGTACCAGATTCTGCGGCTTTCCTCTCCCACGAATCGGCTTTTCGGTAATTTGTCCGCATCATGTAGCTGACAGTACCTTGTCGGGTTCTTCGTCAGGAATAGGTATCTGTGCCTGTCTGCCGCCTGTGCCGCCCTGAACGTCTCTTCTATCCAGCTGTCTGGAATCCAATCTCCGAACAGGTCAGCCATGCTACAGACGAAGATGTTCTGCGGGTTTACCCATTTCTGCGGTTGTTTCATTCTGTATCGGTGGAGTGTTGGCTGGAATCCGTATGGATATGCACACGCCCTCTTCTTTCCGTCTTTCCCGGATGCCATCACCCTGCCCTCTAGTTCATAACACCGTTCCTCTTCCCTGGTTTCCTCCAGGTTCGCTGCGCCCTCCTGCATCTGGAATCTCTCGGCGATGCGCTTTGCGTAGCAGTAGGCGCATCCGTGTCTGCATCCCGTAACAGGATTCCATGTGCTGTCGCACCATTCAATCTTTGTTTTTACCATCCTTTCATTCCTCGCTTTCGGTTTGCTGTTTCAAAAAATCAAATAATCCTATCTGCCCTGGTACGGGTTCCCTTGCCAGTTCTGCCTGCCGTGCTTTCCTGGCACACTGGCATCCATATCCCCGCTTGACCGATTCCTCGCTCACCAGGATTCTGCCGCACTGCTTGCATCGCCGTGCTGTAAGTGTAAAATATTCTCCCATTTGCTTTTCCTCGCTTTCGGTGGATTGCTCCTGCGTCAGTTCCCCGCCTATATTCCTGTAGGCTCTTTCTGCTTCAGGTAATCCCAGATCGTCATCTGTGCATCCTCCTGCCTGAACCGTTCCTCCATCATGTGGATGCTCTTTTTCTCCAGTGAATTCCATATCTTCCCGATCAGGTTTGGTTCGTCCTCCAAATCCAGGAGGCGTTGCCATAGGTCTGGGTGGTTGTTCCTCAAATTCTTCAGTTCTGGCTTCCTCGCATTCGGGCAGAACCAGCAGCCCCCCTATTCGTGAATTCGTAAACTGGTGAAAGCATACCGTATTTCTCGCATAGGTCGTATGCCATCTGCTCTGTGTAGCCATATTTCTCAAGGAGGGATATCTGTCCTTTTCCTTTCGCCCGCTCCAGTCTTTCTGGCTCATCTGTTGCTATCCCCACGTACTGTGCGTATTGCTTGTCCAGCGTTTTCAGGAAGTCCTCTATCGGCTTGATTTTTGCGCTACGGTTCACCTGGCATCTCATTGCCATAGGGAATCCTGTTTTCAATCCAAGCCCTTTCCTTTTTCCGCGTGTCGGCTTCCTCATGAACAAATCCATGTAGGTCAGTTCTGCGTGAAGCACCTTTACTTCATACCCCCAGCTTTCAAAGAGCGGGATGGCTTTGTTTTTTATAAAATTTATGTGATCTGGGAGTTCTCCGCTGGTTTCCTTGTCAAACATGACCTCTGAAAAAATTATCAGGTCGAGCGGTTCGCCGTGTTCGTGCGCCAGGATGATGCTCGCCGTGCTGTCCTTGCCGCCGCTCCAGCTTGCAATGTAAAGCGTTTCTGATTCCTCTGCTTGTATCTGCTCCGCTATCCCTGCCAGCACCTGGTAGGCGTTCGGTATCGCCAGCGAATTGCCCCACATCCTATATTCTGCACTGTCGGTCTGCGGGTCTTGAAGCCATTTTCGTACCTGGTTGCGCGTCCTCGGCTTCGTGTCCGGCTTGGTTGCCTTGCGGTGGGTTTCAAACACTCCTATCCACCAGTCCAGTTCTTCCTCTGTCGGCTCCGCTGTCTGCAGTCCATCGCACCACCAGTCTGGGTAGCCCTGCAATCGGCAGCATTCTATCGGCATGAGCCGCCGCACGATGTATGGGTATTCGTCTGCTGTCTGTGGAATAATCGCCGCCTGTGCGTCATGCATACAGTTCATCGTTCGGGCTTTTTCGTCAAGCGTCAGGTCGTGAACCTGTCCGTTGCCTATGGTGTACGGCTGTGCTACACATGGATATCCTTGCCCTGCCTGTCCACCTCCTGCCGTGAGCGATGTGTGCCGCTCCAATGTCAGGAAGCAGTCACCGTTTCCCTTGCTGGTCACTCCATATGCTGGCTGCGCCACCATCCCCGGCACGTCCGACCGGGTCAGCGTCTGCGCCTTTTCTTCCCATGTAGTCAGGTAATCCCGCCCTATGGTGTATGCTGGCTGTACCACCAGCGGTGTGTTGCCGCCGCCCGTTCCATATTTCTGTGTGACTGTCTGGCAAACTTCCCCTGTATCCCTGAACCTCGTATCTTGCCCGTGATTCTCAAACACTCGCGCCTGGACTATAATGTTGCCGCCTTGGGCGCACGTTGGATCTCCCCCTCTGGTATCCAGCGTCCTGGTGGTTTCCGCTTCGTAGCATCCGCTGTGCGGGTTGTTACTTTTCCATGCGTTGCTTGCCTTGCTGGATAATCCGTAGACTGTTGCTTTCGGTACTGCCACTCCTATGGTTGCCTGACCGTTTCGTGGGTTTCCTGTGCTTATGCATGGGGTTCTTTCCTCGCTGGCTATCGGGTCTTGTGTCAGGTGAAAGGCTACGCTTCCCCCGCCTGGTGTTTCAGTGTTTCCTCCAGCAGTTCCGGGAGCTGCTTGCCCCTCTCCCTTGCCCTGCGGAGAATCCCGGCACAGGCGGTCGGACTCAAATTGTACCTTTCCGGCGCATTGGCTATTAAGATCTGCGACAAGGTAGATTCTCTTTCTTCTCTGGGGTACTCCCCAATACTGCGCGTCATAGGTCCGCCATGCGATGCTGTATCCGTTTCCCAGGATTTCCCCTGATCCGCTCCACTTGCCCTTGTCAGGTTGAGGAATAATAACCCCCCCATCTTTGATTCTGGCGATCTCTTCGAGGACTGTCCTGAAATCATCGCCGCCGTTGCTGCTGAAGGCTCCGGGAACATTTTCCCAGACGATGTATTTTGGTTTGTTTCCATTGGTCTTTTCCCTCATTTCCCGGATTATCCGTACCGCTTCCCGGAACAGCCCTGATCTCTCCCCGGCTAATCCTGCGCGGTTTCCTGCTACCGACAAATCCTGACATGGGCTTCCGAATGTGATGATGTCCACGGGTTCAATCTCTGCCCCGCTCACCTCTGCTATGTTTCCGAGGTGCTTCATCTCCGGGAATCTCTTTGTTGTCACCCTAATCGGGAACGGTTCTATTTCGCTTGCCCAGATCGGCGTGATTCCTGCCAGTGTTCCTGCGTATGGAAATCCTCCCGCGCCGTCAAAGAGTGATCCCAATGTTATCCCCATGCCGATTCCTCCTTGCTGTCATGCCGCATCCATCTTCTCTGCCATCTCCTGCAGATCCCGGTAGTAGCGGTCGTATTCTTCCTTGGTTATGGCATTCGTCAATCGGAGCCCGGTCAAGAATCCGCACCAGAGCATCAGCTGGTATTCCCGCTCCCTTTGCGTTTTCATCTCCTGCATCAGCTTCATCTGCTTTCTTGCCATCCTCTGTAATTGCCTGTCCTTTTTCTCCTGCATCTCTGCCATTGTTCAATACCTCCTGCTTTCGGTTGTCCTGCGCTCCTGCGCTAATACGCCTTGCACTTTCCCTGTCTGGCAAACTTTACGCACTCCCCATTTGGGTGCGGACAATTCAGGCATGGTGCCAGTTCCGGGTGTTTTTTGCGGATTTCTTTCAAAAACTCGCTTGCGTCCATTTCCCTGTCCAACTTTTTCATGCTTCTACCTCCGCTCCAGCTTCTGTTCTCCAAATCCTTTTGACCGCCTTGATGTAATCCAACCCTGCGGGGCCTCCGATCTGTATCTCCCATTCCTGCGGCAGTTCGTACTTTCGGATGCTTGCCTTTCCCGTGGTTTCCCATGCCGTTCCCATCGGCTCAAATTGTACCTTGGAACCTTTTTTCACCGCCCTTGCGTCTATGGCGGCTTGCCAGTAATCCCAGGGGATCAGGTAAAAATCCCGCAGTTCAAAACTGACAATCACAAATCCAATCACTTCCGGGTTCTTCGTCCAGTCCCGGAGGAAGCTACACTGGTGTTCCTCCACCCTCTTCAGGTCTATCTTGTCATTGCCGCAGTGCTTTGCTTCAAAGGCTATCGGTCTGCCGCCGAGCCGCCCCATAAAATCCACGGTTGCCTTTTCCTCGTACTTTGCGCTGACGATATGCCCCGTTCCGTTTCGGAGCGGCTTGCACAGCGTATGTTGTTTCTCGACCATCGCTGTTCCGTCCAGCCGGTACCGTCTGTTGGCGTACTCAATCAGCCCCTCAAAGGTCATCCCTCTGTTTCCGTATCCTGTCATCCTGCTCCCCTCCAATCCTGCCATGTCATGGTCATCAGGCGGCACGTTTCGTGGAGCCGGCTCAAAATCGCCATGATCCTGTGCGAGCCTATCCCTTTCGGGCTTTCCACGGCTATCAGGTCTGTTTCGTTGAAATTCGTTGTGATGATCAGCGGCTTTTGGCACTCGTATCGGTCGTTGATGATGGCGTAAAGCTGCGCCGTTGACCAGTCCGTTGCCTGTTCTTTGCCGATATCGTCTATCACCAGCAATTCGCATTTTTTCAGCCTGTCCAGTGCTTCCTGTTCTTTCCTGCCGCTTTCGTCAAAGGTTGCCTTGATATCCCGCAGTAGGTCATCAGCTGTCTTGAATATCACCTGGTGCCCCTGCTCCATCAGCTGGATGGCAATCGCCGCCGCAAGGTGCGTCTTTCCCGTTCCGAATGTTCCCTCGATGTACAGCCCGTCACCGTTTGCGCTGTGCGCCGTGAAATTGTCGGCATACTCTTTGGCTGTCCTGTGCGCCCTTTTCCTCTCCGGGGTGTTAGTCTGGAAGTTTGCGAATGTCCGGGATAAGAACCGGGCTTTCATGCCACTGTTCGCCATCTGTTCCTCCACCCGCTTTTTCCGTTGTTCCTCTGCCCTGCGTTGTTCCTCTTCGTGCTTGAGCCGTTCCTGTTCTGCGTCCTCTGCAGACCACTTCGCCGCTGCCTTTTCGCATCCGCAGCGCACCGGCACCGCTGACCACCGTCTGACCTCCCACTCGTAAAGCCCCCGGCTGTGTTCCATCAAGCCTATGTATTCCAGTTGCTTTCCGCAAAACTCGCACACTGTCGGTTCTGGTATTTCCAGCGGCTCTGCCTTTTCTCCCTGGCTGTAGAAATCCATCCTGTCCTCTGCCGCCCAGGGGTTCAGCCCCTTGACCGCCCTGCGGTTCTTGTGCGCCAGCTGTCCGATCTGGCTTGTGGTGGCGTAGCAGTTGCTGATCCCAAGCCCAGGCAGATTCGTTCCGTAGTAGCCGCTCTGGAAGTAAAGCCGTGCTTCTTTAGGTGTCAGCGTCTGGCTCTGTATCCGCTCTTCTAAATCCCGTGCTTCGCTGGAATCCAGAGTAATTGTCTGCCCCTGGGTTTGCCCTCGCATCTCTCCCGGCATACTGTCCACCTCCCATCTGTGCGTCCTCCAGGCTGTCCTCCCATCCCTTGGCATTCAGCCATGATGCCGGGTATGGTATGAATTGCCCGTTATCTTTCTGCCAGCTGTGGTTCCTGGCGATGTTGTCCCGGACAGCCGACAGAATCCTTTCGTGCAGCTCCTTGTCCGGCTTTATTTTCTTCCACGCCTTTTCTGCGCTTCCCTTGCTCCGCTTTTTCGGGTAAACTTTCCAGAATTCTGCAAAGCGTTCCTGCTGGATGTCAGGCGGCTTGCCCGGTGGCCCCGCTCCCCCGCTGGGGGTAGGGGGGATTGGATCTGTAGTGTCCTGTACTGTACTGTCATGTCCTGTTATGTCTTGTACTGTCATGTCATGTCCTGTAGACGCGTCACCGTTGCGCTGCGTGTCCGTTTCATGTGCGTTCTGTATGCGTTGCGTATGCGTTACATCACCGTCACTGTTGCGTTGCGTGTCCGTTTTACTCCCGTTTTGTGTGGGTTCTGTAGGCGTTTCCTCCGCGTTGCGTGTGCGTTCCGTGATGTTTGCCGCCTGTTTCTCCCGGTATCGCTGCGTCCTTTTCCGTGCCTGTTCCCTCTGCTTCAGGCTTTTTCCTGCGTAGTCGTTCCAATCGTGTATTATTAAGGTTCCCTGTTCCGTGTTGTCTAAAAAGCCGGAAAAAATAAGCGCGTCCTTAAATTGTGCCGGTTCATCGCACTCGTATCCTGCGGCATCCGCGATCTCCCAATCGTCAAACTCGGTCAGGTCACCATCTGGCGCATAGTCAATTGCCCACCACCAAAGGAAATGTAAATGCCCGGTGGCTGCGGCTGGCGATATCCGCAGTTCCCTTGCCAGCCGCTTTGTTTTTGGGTGGTTTCGCAGTTCTTGGTGGCTCTCAATCCATGCCATCAGCGTTCACCTCCGTCCTCATTGTTCCATCGCCACCTCGCTGCCGTTCTCCCCCGCTTTTACGGTGATGTTCTGTGCAAACCGGGCTTTAAGCTGTGGATCGTGGCTGATTGCCAGAATCCTCATTTCCGGGTTGCGGTTCGCCATGCTTACCAGCGCATCCGCATATGCGTCCGTGCCGTCCCCATCCAAGAATGGCGGCTCGTCTATCCAGAGCATCCCAAGCTGTACCCCTGCCCGGTGTGCTTTCACGTCTGCCAGCCCAAGCGTTACCGCCAGTGCAATCTTGACCTTTTCGCCGCCGCTGTGGCTGCTGTATGGTCTGCTCCCGCCTGAAAGGCTGTTGATCCAGACATCCAGGCTATTGACGATCTTCTTGTTTTTCTGTTCCCTTTCGGTCTTGAAGTCTACCGCCATCCTGCCACCAGTCATCGCCGAGAGAATCGCGTTCGCCCTTGCCTGGATCTCTGGGACCGTGTTGCGGATGATGGTGTACTGGATACCATCCAGCCCGAATGCCCCGGCGAGCGTTTCGTAATCGTGAAGCCACCTCGCCGCCTTGCCTTTTTCGTCCCGGTAGGCTTCCCACTGCACCTTTGCATCCTCTATGGCTTCCAGCTTTCCCTGGAGCGATCCGATCTGCTTTGCGGCTTCCTGCGCTTCCCTATCCATCGTGTCGCGGAGTTTCCTGAGTGCTTCGAGGTCTATCGTAGATTCCGGCACCCTTGCCCTCATTTCTGTGGCTTCCTGCTGTGCCACAGCGGCTTCCTGCCGCTTTTTTTCCGCGTCCTTGGTCAAAAGGTCGATGGTGACCTCTAAAGCCTTTACCGTGGCTTCTGCGGCGGCGCACTGGGGCTGTAATTTTGCCGTAGGCTCTGCCGCTTTTATCTTCTCCCGGAGTTCCTTTGCCTTTTCCGCACTCTTTTCCAGCGGTACGATATCCTCGCACACCTGGTCGCGCTCCCGCTCGGTTTCTTTTATAGCTTCCTGCTTTTCTGCTTCCTGCTGCTTCAGCTGTTCCAAGGTTGCCGCCGCCGCTTCCAACTTCCCGGCGTGTGCCGCCAGTATCGCCGCCTTGCGCTCCCTCGCCGCCAGTGTGGTACTTTCCGCTTTCGGGTCTCCCAGGCTGTCCAGTGCTGTTTTTGCTGCTTCAAGCCTTGCCGTGATTTCCTCGTAGGCTTTCTTGTCTGCCGCTTTCATCTCTTCCAGCTGTGGCTTCAGCGTCTGCAGTTCTGCTTTCGCTGCCTGTGCGTCCTTAAGGAATCCGCAGGATGCTTCGTCCGCTATTGGGCATCCGCTGGAAGCCAACAGGGCAGTTTTTTTCTCTGCAGTTTCAATCTGGTTTTTCAGTTTCCCGATCCTGATCCGGCTCTCGGCTAAGAGATCAGCCTGTTCTTTCTTCAGGTCTGCGATGCGCTTCTCTGCCCTCTCGTATTCCTCCAGCTTCGGTGCAAGGGCTTCCCTCCCGGCGCGTACCGCTTCAATCTCTGCTACCGCCGCTTCGATTTGTTCCCGGTTCTCCAGCGTGGTGGTTTCTATGTTCATCCGGGCGCGGATACTTGCCAGATCTGTTTCTGCTTTCTGGACTGCCGCCGTGAGTGTGCTGCGTCTGTCCGTCAGGCTTGCCAGTTTTGCTTCATCCTGTGCCAGCGGTTCAAGGTCTGCCCGTGCCTGTGCTATGGTTTCTGCCGCCTTTGCCGCTGCCGGTGCCATCGCCGCGAGTGCGCTGGCATTCTCCTGATCGGTTTTCTGCTTCTGGAGTTCCGCGTCTTTCTCTGCCGCCTGTGCGCTCTTATTTGCCGCTTCCTGCGCCTTTTCATCCGCTTGCCGTATTAATTCCTGCCGGAGCGTTTCCTCGCGTTCTGCGGCTTTAATCTGCCCCTCCACGGCTGTCCTCTGCGCCGTCTTGGTGTCCATCTGTTCCTGGCAGGACTTCATCTCGTTTTCTATGGCTTCCCTTGTCCTCATCTGTTCATCGAGGACTTCCATCCTGTCATTAAGCTGTGCGATGGTGCGCCGCTGTTCCGTTGCTTTTCCCTTGGTGATTTCCTCTGCCCTGCCGTAAACCCCAAGGTTCAGCAGTGTCGAGAGGACTTCCATCCTGCGGTCGCTGTCGGTGTCCAGGAAAAGCCCGTATGCATCCTGCCGGATCAGGGCTATGGAGCAGAAGGTCTGGCAGTCCATCCCGATGGTCTTGGTGATCTTCTCCTGCGTCAGCCTTATCGTGGTATCGCCATCGTTTTCCCATTCTCCCGTATCCCGGTTCTTCCTTGCAAGTGCCAGCGTCCCTTTCCCGGCAGCCGTCCGTGTCCTGGCTACCCTGTAGTCGTAGCCACCCATCTCAAATTCAAAGGTGATCGCGCCTTTCTTCTCCCCTGCCCGAAGCCATCCACCGGTCGTTCCGTCCCGGCTCTGTTCGTAGAGGCAGTCAGCTATGGCATCCATGAACAGGCTGCTCTTCCCTACCCCGTTGGGACCGTTGACCATCGCCATCCTGATTTCCTCGAATCCGAATGCTGCGCTAGTGTAGCTGCGGTAGTTCATTACCTCTATCCGTTTCGGGATGAATGCCCCGGTGTGCTGGTCTGCTTCCCTGCCGTCATCAGCCTGTCGGATGATTGGTATGGCGAGTTCTTCCAGCCGCTCCATATCGCTGTCGGTAAAATCTGCGCCACTGTCCTTCAGGTTGGCGAGGTATCTGTGCAGGGCGGCGGCTGGCGTGTCCTCTGCAGATACCGTATCCAGCGTCAGTTCGTCCTCTGTTTCCTCCCGTATGAAGTCTGCGACATGGAAGGCCCCGCAGTTTTTCTTGTCCATTATCCAGTTCTGCAGTGCCGCCCGGTTGATCTGCTTTTCCTGTTCCGGCGTGGCATCGTAGTAAACCCTCACGATGGCGTCCCTTGCCAGTTCATCTATGCCGTCCAGTGATCCGCTGGCTATGAATTCTGCAACTTCTTCCTGCACCAGTTTCATGGTGTGGTGCCGCCTTGCTGGTGTCTGCACAAAGCGGCTTTCCGTCACCGTCCCTCCCTCTATTGTGTGGTAGTAGAATCCGTGTTCCATCCCCTCGTCATTGAAGGTCAGTTCGTTCGGGCTGCCGCTGTAGAATGCCGGGGTATTGCTCCCCAGCCGCTGTGGCTTGTGGATGTGTCCGAAGCATCCGAGCGTAACCCCCGCCGCGTCTATGGTCTGCGGCAAGATCACCACATCCTGCCCTGCGAGGAATGTCTGACCGCTTTCCCCCTCTGCCCCGGCTACCGTGTAATGGGCTACCAGGATGCTCGGTATCACCGGGTCAAGCTGTGCGGCGTTCCCCATGATGATCTCGTTCACCAGCGTTGTGGCGTTCTGGTTCTCCGTTTCTGCGTCCATGTCCGGCATGAATGCCCGGAGCCGCCCTTTGTCAAATCCCGGCATGGCGAGTATCTGAACCGCTCCTGCCGCCGTTGCGAGTGTTTCCACTGCCGGCCCCGTGTAAATGTGGAGGTTCTTTATCCCCCGTGTGGTGTTCTGTATCACGCTGAAGGCTTTCGGGTTGTCGTGGTTCTGGGTACCGAAAAGTAGCACCACCTCACTGCTTGCCCTGCAGATTGGGATAAGGAATCCGTTGATTGCATCGTCTATGTCCTCCAGTGCGGTGTCAGCCCATACCCTCGACCTGTTGAAAAGGTCCCCGGCGATGATTGCCATGTCCGGCTTTTCCTCTGCCGCTGATTCCGCTATCGCCCTCATGCATCGGAGCGTGTCCTCTCTTCTTGCGTTCTTCCCATCCTTTACGGGTCCGCTCAGGTCCCCCAGGTGGGTGTCCGCGCAGTGTAAAATCTTTATGCTCATGCGTTCTACCTCCTGTTGTTCGTTGTCTGCTTTCTCTGGCAGTCCGGGCAGAGACACCGTTTGAAGCGTTTCTCAGAATATTCCCTTATCGCTTCTGGGGTCCAGGTCTTGCCGTTCGTGCCTTTCGCTTCGGTTATCTCTTTCCCGCAGTCAGTGCATCTGATTCCCTGCGGCTCTTCCCAAGGCGGGGTATCCTCCCAGGGCGGCGTGTCTGATCCGTCTGGGTATTCTCCCTCTTGGTACCCGTCCTCCGTATCCGGGTATTCTGATTCACTGTAGGCTTCTGCGCCAGCCCCCGGCAGAGCCAGCGGCGTTGCTGGTTCGGTGGCTTCCTGCTTCGCCGGGATCTCGAAGAGAAGCCCCATGTCTTTGAGCGAGTTGTTGATCAGTGCCTGCCGGATGTCTGGTGCGTCAAGGTTCGGTACGATGTGGGCGATCACAAATGGTTTGCTGATTTCTTCCTTGGTGTACCCCTGCGCCAGCCCCAGTGCAGCCCGTAGGCATCTCATGTATGCCTTGGTTTCCGCGATGCTTGCCCGGTGCGGCAGGAATCTCTTGAATTGTGCTTCTGTCATGCTCCCCTTTTCAAGAGCGCAGTCAATCTCCTTGCTCTTCGTGATCAGCCGGAATCCTCCGCTCGGCTCCGGTACCCTGACCGTGACCGTGTGCTTCACATCGTAGGCGTGGTCGCAGTTCCCGCAGGACTGCGCTTTCCCTGTGGCTTTCGCCATCTCCACGCACCGTCTGCATACTTCTGGCTGTTCGTTCTCATTGTAGACGATGCTGATGTTGGCGGCTGCGGCGAGTTTTGTTCCTCCTACCGCCGTGATTGCGAGTTTTCCACTCTGTTTCTCATAGTAAACATCATTTCCTCGGTTGGGGTCGGGGTTCAGCTGTACCTCGTTGACGATGACTTTCTGGAGGTTGCTCATCACCTGCATGCTGGTCACCGGGATCAGAACGTTGTACTTATCCGGCGGGTACTTATTCAGCTGGACGATTGTGTCTTGTGCTGTCATTGCTCATTCTCCTTTCGGCTGGGTTTACATGAATGGCGATTCGCCGCCGTAATTGGCGAAGCCGCCATCAGTGTCTGGTATCTGGCTGTCTGCTCCGGCTCCTTTCCTGCCGTCTGCAAATTCGAGGTTTTCTGCTGTCAGCGTGTATGCCTTGCGCTTGATTCCCTCTTTGTCGGTGTAGGTGCGTGTCCTCATTTCCCCCTGCACTGCCACCCTCATTCCTTTGCGGAAGTATTTCTCGGCGAATTCTGCCGATCCCCTCCACGCTTCAATGTCAAAGAAATCTGTTGCCTTGTTCTCCTTTGACATCCTGCGGTCTACTGCCAGCGTGAACCGTGCCACCATGATGCCCTGCGTGGTCATCCTGATTTCCGGCTCTGCCGTGAGCCGCCCTATAAAAATGCAGTTGTTCATCTTTCCCTCCGTCCATTGAAAATCCCCATTGACTTCCTGCCCCTTTTTCGGGTATAATGGGGTATGCGTCAGAGCGTTGTTCAATGCTTTGTTCGCTTTCGGTTGGGGACGGATTGTTTAGGGCAGTCCGTTCCTTTTTTGTACCCGTAGCCATCTGCAGTGCGCTCCTTTACGCTATTTCTTTGGTTCGGTAGTCGTAGCTTATCGTGCGGTTCTGACCGTCTGCCGTCCGTACCGTCCGCTGGTATCTGCCGTCTGCGTGGCGTTCCCCCGTTGTCCGGCTATCCGGGCAGTTCTCTGCTATGTATGCATCTACCGCTTCCTGTGCCGCTGAATAAAGCCTTGCGGCTACCTTGTAAAAAACATCGAATGCCTGTTGTCCTGCGGCGTTGTATGGTATTGTCATTCCATCCCCTCCGCGTAGACGATGACCGACAGCAGCTTGCTGTTTATCTGTCGGACGTACTCCATCGCCTGTCTGAAATTCGGCTTCTCCAATTCGTCCACTCTGCCGTTCTCCATGATTCTCTTGATGTCCTCGACCACTTGCTGGAGCCGCCATTCCGCTATGGAAAGCTGCGCCATCAGATCACCGTTGGTCTGCGGCATCACCACTTCCGGGAGGTATTTCCCCAGAATGCTTGTCTGTTTCAAGTGGTGCCATGCCAGCAGGGGTGCTTTGTAGTGGTTGCTCATGGCGTCCACTATGTCATCCGGTACCCGTGCGTGTCCGTTCTCGTAGTCGGAGAGCGTCCGTGGAGCGATTGCGAGAAGTTCCGCTGCTTGTTCCTGCGTCAATCCTGCGGTTGTCCTGCATAATTTGTACAAGTTCTCGCACTCATCCCTCATGGTTTCCACCTCGCTTTCGGTATAAAATATTCTTATCGGTTACCGAGTGAGGGCTGCGCTCTGCTGGTCATCCAGAAATTCCTCCAGTTTTCCAGGCTTGTACTCACCTCCGCGCTCTGCCGCTACTGCTTTTCCCAGAAGCATGCCGCAAGCCGCCGCCAGTGAGATCCTGTTCTCCCATGCCCATTCGTTCAGGTCATCGTAGACCTGCTTCGGCATCCTGGAAGAGAAGCTGTGGTAACCATCGCCGCCCTTTGCTCTCTGCCGCACTGCCATTTTTGTCATCTCCTTTCTCTTTTCGCTCTTGTTTTGCGGAGCCAATGTGCTATAATGCTATTGTGCTACACTTTATTTTGCCCCTTTTTTTGCTTGCTGCTTTTCGGGGTTATTGGTAGTATAGCACTGCATTTTTACTTAGTCAAGAGAAATTGCACTTATTTTCTCGGTGAAATTTTGTATTTTGGAGGTGATTTTATGACAATCAACGAACGGATGTTTGCTCTCCTTTCTGAGCGGCGCGTTTCACAGAAGCAGTTTGCCAGTTCTGTCGGGATAAATCCGAGAAATGTCAGTTCCTGGCAGACCAGGGGAACGGACCCCCCTGCAAACGTGATCTGCAAAATTGCCGAATTTTTCGGCGTTTCTGTGGAATGGCTGCTTTCCGGCGAGGAACATCCGCACTCGTCCTACGTCAACAATGGCTCTGTGTCTGGCAATCTGGGGCCGCACACTGGCACGATTATCGTGCGGAACGGCGGGGAGCGCGTCTTGTCTGAAGAATGCTCGGAGTTGGTCAGGGTGTATGAATCCTTAGATGTCCGGCAGCGCATCCAGCTTCTGAAATGCGCTTTTGAAATTGCGGACGGTTTTGCCGGCTCCGCTCAAAAATCTGAATAGGAGGTATGCTTATGTCTTTTTGTGGTTCTGTTGTCCGCTCCATCCGCGTTTCTGGGTCCTGCGGCGCATGGTTCCCTGTGGTACTGGAATCTATGCGCTCTAACGGGTTGTGTGATGTGTCCGGGGATCTGTCCTCCCTGCGGCTCTCTGGGGCTTATTCTGGCGGTTGCGTGACCGTTGTCCTTGTGCCGTCCGATACTGACGATGAAGTCCTTATTTCGGTCACTGCCGCATCCATATCGTCTGGAGGTGATCTGCCATGATTGGAATCCTGAGTTTCCTTTCTCTTGTTGCTGCCGTGGCGTTTGTTGCCGCCGTAGTCTTGCTGGTGGTGCGCTCTGTCAAGCGTCAGCCACGAAAGCCTTTTGTAATCCTTGCCGTGGTGTCTGCCGTGGCTTTTCTGGGGCTGTGCGTCTGGGTTTCCGACATTTATGTTCCTGCTGAAAAACCGCAGGATACGGTTGCTGAAGCCGAGCCGCCGTCCGTTCCTGAGCCGGAAAATCCCACAGAAACTGAGCCGCCGTCTGTTCCTGAACAGGAAGCATCCGCTGAATCCTCAGATTCCACTGTGGAAAATGTGGACAGTGGCGTGGATAAATCCACAAATGTTCCTGTGGAATCGTCTGCAAATTCGGCTCAAGAACACTCAGATGCTCCAGAAGAATCCTCCCCTGTTGAAACTGAACCGCCGTCCGTTCCTGAAACCACCGCTCCGTCTTTGGCAGAAACCTATAAAACGGATGTGGTCGTGGCTTCGAAGATGCTTTTAGATCGGTTCATCACGGATTATTCCGTTTCCTTGGCTCCACAGCTGTGGACGGTTGCTGATTTCGATTCGGAGGGGGCCGTGATTGCCCTTGCAGATGTGACTTTCAAATCCTCTGGGGCAGTGGAACGTGCCTTGCTGGTGCTTTCTCCTGTGATTGAAAATGGGAAAATGACGGAAGCCACGCCGCATTATGTGGCTGTTGGTGAAACTGTCTATGGGGATGACGGATATTGCGATGAAGTGTTCTCGAATCTGCAGGAAGCGTTTGACGCTTTTGCAGTTGGTGATTATCAATGAAGCGGGCGGCACTGTACATCAGGGTGTCTACTCTCGAACAGGCGCAGGAAGGGTATTCCATCGGGGCGCAAAAAGAGCGGCTGCTGGCGTTCTGCAAAGCCCACGACTGGCTGGTTGCTGATTTCTACATTGACGGCGGCTATTCCGGCTCAAACCTTGACCGTCCCGGAATCCAGAAGCTGATCGCCGAGACCGGGTCCTTTGACCTGGTCTTGGTCATGAAGTTGGATCGACTCTCCCGCTCCCAGCGCGATACCCTTTACCTCATCGAGGATGTGTTCCTGCCAGCCGGAGTGGATTTTATCTCTATGGCTGAATCGTTCGACACCTCTACGCCTTTCGGTCGTGCAATGATTGGCATCCTGTCGGTCTTTGCCCAGCTAGAGCGGGAACAGATCAAGGAACGCACTTTCATGGGGCGGGTGGAGCGGGCAAAAGAGGGGCTGTTCCACGGCGGCTCTTATTACCCTATCGGTTACGACTACGGGGCGGATGGTCATCTTGCGGTGAACGAATACGAAGCCGCACAGGTGCGAAAAATCTACGAATGGTATCTGGATGGTTCTTCTCCAGAAAAAATCGCAGAACGTCTGCGGGAGGAAGGCTATACCAATCGTTACGGCTCCTGGTCTGAAACGTCCGGGAGGATTTCTGTCCTGCGTATCCTTACCTCGGATGTCTATCTTGGCACGATCCGCTTTGGTGATGTGGTTGTGGAAAACGCACACCAGGCTATCATCGACCGGGAGTCTTTTGAAAAGGTCGCAGAAGTGCGGAAAAAACGGCAGGAAATCTTCGGGGATTCTGCCTATGTATCTAAATATCTGCTTGTCGGTCTGCTCTGGTGCGCCCGCTGTGGTGCGCGGTATGCCGTCAAGCATAACTATGGCGGGTATAAATATTATGTCTGCTACTCTCGTGCGAGGACGGTGAAAAGGATGATCAAAGCGGAACACTGCGACAACAAAAACTGGCGGCTGGATGAGTTGGACACCTATGTGGAGCGTGAAGTTTCCCGGTTGCTTTTTGATCCAGGGTACTATCAGGCTCTCCTGAAGCGTAAGAAAAAGGCGGCGGCTGAAACCGGTCCCTCTGACGCAGACGTAATCCGCTCCAAAGTTGCTGATTTGGATAAACAGATCGGGCGGCTCATGGATTTGTACCAGGACGAACGTATGCCTGTGGATGTGGTTTCATCTCGCATCGACAAACTCCACAGGGATAAACTTGCACTGGAGGAACATCTGGCAGCTATCGTTCCTCCAAAACCGAAACGGGATTATGACGAGGACGCTTTCTCCGGGTTGCTGGCTGACTTCGCTACTGTCTGGGAATCTGCTGGTCTGGAAGAGCGGCGGGAGATTATCTCCGCACTCATTAAAAAAATCACCTTGGACGGTGACCGGGTGGATATCGAATGGGCTTTCCTGGAAGATTGAGCCTAGCCCTGCTGGGAATAGGGAACACAAAAGCCCTGCCGTCTGGCGGGGCTTTGTCCTCTTTCGGTTGTGTCTGCAGATGGATGCTTATGCTGTCTGCAGTTCTTTGCTTTTGCGTCCTGAATCCAGCGGCTTCCAGCCGATTGCTATTGCCGCTGCGGCTTCTTCCTTTTCCTCCGGCTGGCTCTTCTCTTTCTGGCAATCGCACTTTTCGCCAGGGTCCAGGTTGCTGCCACAATTCGGGCAAACATTGTAATATGCCATTGATGTCACCTCCTTTCTCACTCGTATGCTCCTGTGCGGATTGCGTTCTTTGTCCGCATCCTTTCAGCCGTCTTGAACGGCTTGAGATACCTCTTCCTGCGCTGTCCTCTGTGCTTCCCGGAGGACGGGAGTGCCATCCCTGTGTGGAATTCATCGCCGTACTGGTGTCGCTCTATCCACTCCAAATTCTTGCCAAAAGGCTGCATCCTCCTTTTTCTTGTCTGATGCCACTTTTTCATCTGGCTCACCTCCTGCTTTTTATCAGATTACTGGATATTTGGCTATTTGTTGTTGTCTAAATCCTGCAAAAAAATTATTCTTCCGCTTCCTCCGCTGCCATCTTCTCCAGCAGTTCCACGTACCACTGACTTCGTATGGTTTCATTGGTGATATCCCTGATATCCTCTCCGGGCTTTATCGGCTGCCACCAGCTTTCGTCACCAAAGTAAACGCTTTTCTTCTCTGGTACGAAAATGCAGGGGTTTCCTGCAGTTCCTATCTCCAGTTCCTTGTCCTCATTCATTCTGGCGGTTATGTATCTTGGAAATTCCCCAAGGTAAACACCGAAGTAGGTTTTGCTGTCCTCGCACAGCCTAATCCTGACTGGCATAAACATGGCGTTCCAGTAGCTGGGTTGTTCTGTTTTTATGTCAGTGAATGTCTGCGGAAATTCCAGCCATCTGCTTTTGTAATTCGGGCAGTTCTCGCATTCCTGCGGGTCGATCTGCCGTTTTACCCGGTCGATATCTCCGAGTGTCTTTGCCCCGTAGTGGCAGATCGGCGTGGCTCCAGCCCTGAAGCCATCGTATGAGCGGTGTCTGCACTTCTCAAACCTGGACATTGCGTCCATCTTCTCCTGCCTTTTCCCCATCAGGCTGTCCTCCAATCCCCCGATGATTCACCGAGGTAGTCCAGTTCGTACCCATCCGTTTCGGTTTTGGTCAGCTTCCTGCTGTAGGACAGGATGTCGTGGTAGTTCCCTGTCGGGTCATCCTCCCTTTTCACGAATCCGTCCATCGGCTGGCACATCGGTGAAAATCCCCTGCTTCTCATCCCGTATCTGTATATACTCATACCTCTATCCCCCCTTTCGGCAAGTGCCGCCGTCCAGTAATCTTTTACCTCTTGGGTGCAGTGTTCCATCGCATCTTTCCATGTCGGGAATCTGCCGTTCTGGTCATAGAATTTGTACTGATAGGTCAGGCTCTGGCAATTGTGCGGTTGCGCCGGATCGTGCTTGACGGCGCACATCTCACAAGTTCCGGGCGGTGTATTCCCCACCAGCGTCATGCCGTGTCTTTGTTTCAAATATCCGCTCATCCTGCGTTCCTACTTTTTGGTATTGTTAATGTCTGCCCAGGATAAATTGGGCTTGTGATCGATATAGAATTGGCTTCAGCTATCTTTTGCGCCCCCTCCCATGCATCCTTGTAAAAATCTTTGGCAATGTTGTATAGGTTATCGCCCCGTTTGACTGTATATTCTTCGACTACCGACCGTTTGTCATACTGGTGCGGAAGCTGTAAATCATCCAGTAACTTTCTATCCTCGTAGGTCAGAGTTCCTGCATCTATCTTCTGCCGGATTGTTTCAATCTGCTGCGCTCTCCAAGCCATGATGGTGTCGTGACCGTCCTTTATGGCTTCCAGCCTTGTGAGCGTCTTTTTGATTTCCTGCCATGCTACCGCTATCTGCAGATGCTCGCTATCTACCATTTTGTTCCCTGGTGCCGGCATCACGCTGTCCAGCGTATTCTTTGCTTCCTGTAGTGTCATGCCGTTTTCCTCCCTGCTTCCCTCTCCTTTTTTCGTTCGTGGTATCCTGCGATTGCGTCATCGCAAAACTGCCCGCCGGCCCCCTGCATCTTCTCCAGCGTATGCTCTGCATCCAAGAGCGCAGCTTTCAGCTTCTCATAATCTGCAGAAAACTGCCGCAGGGTTTCCTTTGCCGTGTCCTCATCCATCATCGATGGCAGTCTGTCGAGGATATTGCAAGCGGAACACACCGCATCATCCTCCGTCCTGGTTAAATCGTGTCTGTTTCTCAGCCAGATCAATGTTTCTACAACTTCTCCAATCTTCATTTTGTTCCCTCGCTTTCGGTTTAATCTATCGCTTCTGCCACCGAGATCCCGGTGGCATCCTCTACGATCCTGATGGCTTCGTCTATCGCCGCATCCCATCCCTGGGACCATCCGTCCGTTGCATCGGCTCCCCCGGCTTCGTGAATCCTCTTCAGAATTTCTAGTACCGTGTTTTTACCCAGTGTTTTCTCCGCTTCCCACTTTTTCGGAATTATGCTGTTCTCAAATGCTGCGATGGCTTCTTTCATTCCGCAGTCTGGGCAGATGGCTGTTTTTCCGTCCTCGCGTGAAAGTGCCGACTCCGCTGTGTAGGCATTGCCGCATTTCGGGCAATGGCGCACATCTTTCTCTTCCTGTTTCTTGCCGTAGTAGGTTTCCTCGATGATATCCTGCAACACCTCCCTAACCATCGTGTCTGCTTCCTGGTAACGTGCCAGGGCATCTTTGTTGTACGTGGCGTTGATGATCCTGATCATCGTTTCCTTGTCTGCTTCACTGTAGTGGCTTGCCTGTATCGCCTGTGTCACTTCGTATGCGGCGTATGCCCTGGCATTGTGGAGGTTTTTCTCCTGCTGTTCTGCTGTTTTCATGACTCTTCTCCTTTTCTTACCAGTAGCGTTCCGGCTCCGGCTCTGCGAAGTAGCTTACAAAACTGGGAGCAGTCTTGTTTAGGTGTCTTGCGTAGGATTTTGCAAATGCCTTTGTGCAGTTTCCCAGAACCGTAAACGGTCTGGAATCGTATCCAAATTCTGCATCTGCTTCGTTGTAACATCTTACCATCCATGCTTCATTCATTGTCTTTGCTCTCCTTTTGGTTTATACTGTTACCAGTTCGTATCTCGGTTCGCCGATAAAATGCGGCATCATGTACTGCGCTCTGTTGGTCATGTGGAATTCCAGTCCTGCGGCTCCGGCTTCTTCTTCCAGTTCTCTCATCCTGTGCTCTGCACTACTGGAAAGGCAGTTCTGTGTGCATCTTGCGTATTCCTTGCAAATCTCTTTCTTTCTGGATTCTGTCATGGCTTTGCTCTCCTTTCGGTTTTAGACAATCTGTAATATCGGTCTTCGTGGCCTCACGAAAAAGATAAGCCGCCGGATGAATCTGGACATATGCAGACGGCCGGAAAGCCGCCGCCATGCCCTCTATCTGCCCCCACATTCCATTTTCTGGCCGTGTGTGGGGATTTCCTCATGCTTGAAAGAAAAGCGGCTTAAAACGGCAAATAGCGGCTTTCTGCCGCCGTCCGTTTTTCTACCCCCTTTAGAACCCCCTTCGCCGCCCATTGCACCACACACTTTATAAACTGTCAAATGTATTTTTGAAAACAAAATAATATGTACTATAACATTTTGTTTACGCATTTCTGGATGGATGCCGGATCGTACCCTGCCGCCTTCAGACGGTTTTTCCGATCCTCTCCATTACCCCACTTGCCAGCGATAACTTCCCTTGCGATTTCCTCATTGGACTTTTTCGCACTATTTCCGGATTTCAAGATTTCATTTACCCGGTTTTGTACTGTCTGGTAATCGTAACCGGCCGCCGCAAGTTTCGCCTGTCTGGTTCCACCGGTTCCCCACTTGCCAGCAATAACTTCCCTTGCTACCTGGTCAACGGATTTCTTCCCACTGGATCCGCCAGAAGAAGCCGCTCCGGATGAAATGCCGGCCGCCGCAAGTGTTTTGCTTGCGTTTGCCCCATTGTCAAGGCCAGTAACCGTATGAGAACCGGAATTTACATAGATTGCACCGCGGACGCAATACGCCGAACTTGTCAAATATGTACTGGCCGTAATGATTTTATAGCCCAGGGCAACCAGGGCGGCCTTCATTGTGGATGTAGTCCAGCCGTTGGAACCGTATGTTGCGCCGGATCCGGATGCCACCGCCGCCACGTTCTGAAGGCTGCTGCAATCACAATTACATTTCCCGACTTTTGACAGATCAAAATTGACCGCCTTTGCCAGCTTGTAAAGGCTGTTCCGGTCATTCTCTCCGAACCAGTTATAACCGATATTGTCATTTTTGCAAGCCGCTTCAACGGCAGCCGCGTGTTTCTCCCGGACGTTTGCGTCCGGATGGATCGCCATATAATCCCACGGTTTAGAGTACCATTCCCGGATGCAGACTTCTTTCCCGGTCTGATCCCCTGCTTTTCCGCTTGTGGTTCCGTTTTCTGAAATGCTCGCGTGTCCTATTCTTATTCCCATGATATTATTCCCCTTTCCGCCGCCGGATGCCGCGTATTTATCAAAATACGCCTGCCCGCATCTGGCGCGCTCTGTTTTTACTGCTTCAGACTGATCGGCCGGACGTTCAAATCCGGTCAAAACTTTGTCGGATGCCGTTTTCACATCTGCGGCCATCTTTAGGACGGAAAGCACGCCCTTGTAACTTGTGGAAAGCTCCTTGATCAAAAATTCAAGCTGCATTTCCAGATCCCCGATTGAAACGCCTTTCGACTTTGCCAGATCGTAAAGTCCGGCCTTGCGGCCTGCAGAAGTCCATTGCACCAGCCCGTACCCGTATTGTTTGCCGGGAAGGGGATTCAGAAATTCCGCGCGGCTTATCTGTCCGGTGTCAACTGCCGCCGTGTAACTTTTATCTGTGCAATAGGGCTTTCCGGATTCTTTCAGCCGCCTTTCACACAAATTTTCCAGGTTCTCCGGATTCAACCCGGATTCCTTTTTCAGATTTCCCATGAGGCCGGCGGCTCCGTATTTGTTCAACCCTGCGGCGATCAGAAAATTCCAGATTTTTTCCGCTGTATCTTTTCCAGTAAGCGCCATAATCAAGCCCCCTTCTTAAATTGCGTTATGGACTGGATAACCTTGTCATATCCCACCATTGCGGCCAGCCACGACAAAAGGACAAGCGCAATCAGATAAACCGCCATTTTCAAATTAAAGGCTGTTTCCGTGATAATCAGATAACCGGCCGATACCAGGACGGACAACCCCGCCGCGACATATCCGGCCAGCGCGTTACAATAGAATTTCTTCCCGCGCTCTGAAAGCCATCCCTTTATTGCTTCCGTGAAAAGCCCGGTCAATACTGACACAAGCAAAAGCCCCGCCATAAAAATTTCAAACGTCATTTTCTTTCACCTCTCTTTTCTCTCTTTCCCTGTCCTCTTGCTGCCATTTCCGATCCGTGTATTTGTCTTTCGTGACCTTGATCCAGCCCATGATCCCGCACTCCCCGGACAATGCCGCAAATACGCAAGTGCATAAAGTGTCTGGAATCGCTCCGGTTGTTTCAAACACATGGATCATTTTCAGCGTGAAGGCAATCAACAGGACACCAACAACAACAAGAACAACATCCATTGTTTTACGTTTCTTTTTGGCGGCGCCGTTTGTGCGCCTGCACCGCCTGTATTGCCTTGATCCATAGTTCATTTTGCGCTTTTCCTTTCCTAAATTCCTGCACCCATGCGGATCAGCACAAACACCACGCCGACAACGGCCGTAATAATGGCCGCCGCAAGCGTCCGGGCCAGCCATTTGTTGGAATCCTCTAACTGTCCGATCCGCTCTTTCATCCCGTCAATATCCCCGGTCAGCCGGATAATCTCGTTTTCATTGTCATACGTTTTTTTCTTTGCGGCGTCGAAACTATCCAGCTTCGCTTCAATTTTGGTCAGACGGT
>OFGG01000073.1_pt1 | contig 86407 bp, 69 predicted proteins | sample 1521701 | NCBI WGS metagenome assembly OFGG01 (sample SAMEA3504081, study PRJEB24116) | mouse gut metagenome | biome: mouse gut; feature: mouse-associated habitat; material: faeces | place: Denmark | collected 2011
GTTAGCCAAAAGCCAGAAAAGAAAGCAATAAAAATCTTAAGGAGCCATTTCGCGAACGTGCTGATTTCGAAGACAGCGGTATCGAGCGTGGCAATCGTCAGCACAGCTGACGCGTAGATTTTTATTGCTTTCTTTTCGTCCATTTAGCCAACCTAACTAACCCAACTATACGGAAACTTAGTATCATATCCAGAGAATTTCCTTTACAAAATTAGGACAGCCATGTTATTATAATTGCAAACATATCTGGGAATCTGGAGTTCTGGTATCACGTCTGTGGCACATCGATTAATCGGAAGGAATCCCTTATATGAAAAATTAAGGGAGGACAGAAGGATGGGAAAATCAGATGAGTATTATTAGGATTACCTGGATGACAATGGCAGGTTTGCAGATCAGATGAACGGGGCATTGTTTAGGGGAGAGCAGGTAGTGAAGGCTTGTGACCTGGAGCCAGTGGATGCACAGTTAGTCTATCTTGGGAAAGAATCAGGAGAACGGAAGAATGTTAAAGCTATTGTTGACAAGGTACGGATGTGGAAGGGGAGCTTGGTCCATATTTTAATTGTGGAACACCAGGCCCATGTGGATTACCATATGGTACTTAGGAATATGCTCTCAGAGAGCCTTGGTTACCACAAACAGTGGAAACAGAAGAAGGAATCCCACGAAAATAAGAAGGACTTAAAGACAGGGTCAGATGAATTTTTTCAGGTATGGGGAAAGACGAGAAGTTTATGCCAGTTATTACGCTGGTTGTGTATTGTGGTATGGAACGTTCGTGGGATGGTGCGTTATGGCCGGGATAAGGAACAGATGAAACGGATCATAGAAGAAAATAGGGAAGCCTATAATAATATTGACAGCAGGACAAGGGAAGTGTTGGAAGTGGTGGCAAAAGTAAAGATACCGGAGGAATGTAAAGTGGTGAAAAACGGAGAAACGCGGTTTGAGATGTGTAAGGCATTTGAGGATTACCGGCTGGAAGAAAAATTAGAAGGGATGCAGGAGAGGCTGATACAAATGGTATGTAAAAAGCTGATGAAGAATAAGCCTGCTATGACGATTGCGGATGAGTTAGAGGAGGATCTTTCAGAAGTGGAAAGAATCATAGAAGCGCAAAAACGAGTGGGGAGTTACGATGCGGCGCAGATTTGTGGAGCTTTAGCAAAGTAGGATTTTAAGAGTTGACTTACTGCTATATGCTTGGTAAAATATAGCTCCAACTACATAGGAAAAGTATTTTATACAGTAAGATAAGTTAGTATAGAAAGACAGTATTGCGATTGAAGATTTGATCGTTGTACTGTCTTTTTTATGGGAGGGTGGTATGAGGAAATATTATTTATTTTTCAGGCTGCGTTTTGCCGCAGGGATCCAGTACCGCATGGCCACGGTCACTGCACTGACAACGCAGCTGGTATGGGGTTTGATGGAATGTCTGGCGTATCAAACAATTTCGGAAGCTTCCGGCGGCAGGATGCCGATGGAATATTCTTCGATCGTCTCTTATATTTGGCTGAAGGAAGCATTTTTGGTGTTGTTTAACACATGGCATGCGGATAATGATATTTTTGGAATGATTCAAAATGGGGATATTTCCTATGAATTATGCCGTCCGGTTCCGGTATATTCCATGTGGTTTTCAAGAACTGTGGGAGGAAGGATATCAGAAGCAGTGTTAAGATGTATACCGGTTTTGGTGTGTGCGTTTTTAATGCCTTATCCTTATAAGATTGGGCTGCCCGTTAGCTGGGAAGTATTCATATTGTTCATTTTTACGGCAATACTTGGTATGGGGATAACGGTGGCATTTTGTATGCTGGTGTATATGCTTTGTCTTTTTACGATAACCCCGCAGGGGTGGAGGATGGTGTTGACTGGTGCGGTTGACTTTTTATCGGGAAATATTATTCCGCTTCCCTTTTTCCCGGAAAGTTTCTTAAAGATAGCAGAGCTGCTGCCCTTTGCCTATATGCAGAATATTCCGTTCAGGATTTATTGCGGGGATCTGGCAATGGGGGAGGTTCCGTCTATGATGTTAAAACAGGTTTTTTGGCTTGTCATGTTAGTTTTAGCCGGTGTATTAATCTGGAGCCGGGCAGAGCGGAAGATTGTGGTGCAGGGAGGATGATGGGATGAAGATTAAGAGAAATATGGTCTTGTATTTCCGATATGCGTCTATGTGCCTGAAAAGTGTAATGCAGTATAAAGTGTCTTTTTTATTAATGATAGCTGGCAGGTTCCTGTTGGCATTTAATGAGTTTGTTGCGATCAAATTTTTGTTTTCCAATCTGATCAACATTAAGGGATATTCCTACGGGGATGTGCTGCTTTGCTTTTCCATCATGCAAATGTCTTTTACCTTTGCGGAACTGTTTGGAAATGGATTTCAGGTGTTTTCCGGTACGGTGAAAAGAGGGGAATTTGACAGGATGCTTGTAAGGCCCATAAGCCCTATCCTGCAGGTGATGGGAAATAAATTTGAAATAGGAAGGACGGGCCCTATGATTACTGCGGTGGTCACTCTGGTCATAGGAATAAAAAACAGCCAGGCAGAATGGGGCGTGATGGCGTATTTTACATTGGCACTGATGGTTACGGGCGGAACATTACTTTTTGTCGGGCTGTTTATGCTTGGCGCAAGTTCCTGCTTTTTCACTATTGAAGATACATCGTTTATCAATGTCCTTACTTACGGGGCAAAATCCCACGGGAAGTATCCTCTTGATATTTACGGGAAAGGAATCATGGGTTTTTGTACTTATATTGTTCCGTATACGCTGGTCCAATATTATCCGTTACAGTACCTGCTTGGAAAAACAAACAGATGGAGCATGGCCTTTTACCCGGTGGGGATAGTTGTGTTTTTAGCGGTCTGTTATATGGCGTGGTGCGCTGGGGTAAAAAACTATAAGTCTTGCGGGTCGTGATAAGGCTTAAATCAAATACTATGATTTGATATGACCGCTGGGAGTATGGTACAATTTGATATCAGGTTCCTATAGATATAATTGGCAGTTAATCAAATGAAGGATACAGACAAATGGAAGAAAAAGAGATGTTAAATTGTCTACAGTTATTTTCCCAAAGTACATCGGACTGGTTTCAAGAGACCTTGGGCTGTCCTACGCCGGTGCAGGAAGCGGCATGGCCTGCCATTGCGCAGGGTGCCCATGTGCTTGTGTCGGCGCCTACCGGTACGGGGAAAACGTTGTCCGCTTTTTTGGTATTTCTGGACAAGTTAAAGAAAATGGCGATGGAGGGTGAACTGAAACAGGAATTGTATCTGCTTTATGTATCGCCCCTTAAATCTTTGGCAGCGGATATCAGGGAAAATTTAAAAAGGCCCCTTGCGGGGATTGGCGGACAAGACCTGATCAGGACGGCAATCCGCACCGGGGATACCACCCAGCGGGAGAGACAGCAGATGGTAAAAAAGCCGCCCCATATCCTGATCACCACACCGGAATCTCTTTATCTGATGATTACCAGTAAAACGGGGCAGAACATGCTGTGTACAGCGAAAGCGATCATTATCGACGAGCTTCACGCACTGATCGACACGAAGCGGGGGGCCCATTTGATGTTGTCAATTGCAAGGCTGGATGGGCTTTGCGGAAGACCTTTGCAAAGAATCGGGCTTTCGGCTACGATATCTCCTTTATCCGTTGCGGCGGCATATTTGGCGCCGGATCCGGTCATTGTTGCGGCGCCAAGCATGGATAAAAAGATCGAGCTGCAGATTCTTGGCTCTTTTGTAAGAGGCGGCAAGAGGAGAAAAGATCCTCTCTGGCAGGAGCTTTCCGAGCTGGTGTATCAGTACTGTCAGGGAAGTAAGAGTGTGATCGCTTTTGTGGAGGGCAGGCGGTATGCGGAAAAACTGGCATATTATGTAAACCTGATGGGAGGGGAAGATTTTGCCAGGGTCCACCATGGGAGTCTGTCAAAAGAGCAGAGAAAAGAAACGGAGGAGGCGCTCCGGGATGGAAGGCTCCGGCTTTTATGTGCGACTTCTTCGATAGAGCTTGGGATTGACGTGGGGGAGATCGGGCAAGTGCTGCAGGTCGGATGCCCGCGGACGGTTTCAAGCACCATGCAAAGGCTGGGGCGCGCAGGGCATAACCCGGGCCGGGTCAGCGTGATGTACTTGTTTCCCAGGACTGCGGCGGAAAGCATTCTTTGCGGGATGACATCACAGCTTGCAAGGGAAGGGAAGGTGGAAAAGACGAATCCGCCGGAAGGCTGTCTGGATATCCTGGCCCAGCATTTAGTTTCCATGGCGGCATTTAAAAGTTATGAAGTGGACGATGTGATGGCATTGCTGCCGAGGGCCTGGCCTTTCCGTAACGTGACGAAGGGGGATGTGGAGTCGGTGCTCCGCATGCTGGCGGGGGATTATGAGCATCAAAGGGAAATCCCGGTAAGGTCCAGGATCTTGTATGACCGGATTCATGGCAAGGTGGAAGGAGACGGCTATAGCCGGATGCTGGCAATTTCTGCCGGAGGAACGATCCCGGATAAAGGGCTTTACACCGTAAGGACGGAAGAAGGCGTTAAGATTGGGGAAGCGGACGAGGAGTTTGTCTATGAAACTCAGACCGGGGATCGCTTTATCCTGGGGGCTTTTGCGTGGAAGGTAACGCACATCAGCCAAGATACCGTGACGGTCACGCAGGCGCCGGTGGAAGGGGCAAGGCTTCCTTTTTGGAAAGGGGAGATCAAAGGAAGGAGCAGGGAGACTGGGGAATTATTTGGGAAAATAATGGGCAGTCTGCAAGATGCGCAGGAGACCGGACAGTTAAGGATGGCCCTTATGCGTTTGGGGCTGGATGAGTCTGCGGCGAAGGGCGGCGAGGAATATTTAAAGCGTCAGATAGCCGCAACCGGCTGCCTGCCAACGGATCAGGTTATTTTAGCGGAACATTTTAAGGATCAGTCGGGCAACAGCCAGCTGATGGTCCACTGTATTTTAGGACGGCGGGTCAATGCGCCTCTTTCCCAGCTTATGGCGCAGCTTGCAAGGGAAGAAATGGGGATGGAAGTGGGATGTGTGGACGAGGAAGACGGATTCCTGCTTTATGCTTATGGAGACCGGGCAATGCCGGAAGGGTTATTGCAGAGGGTTGATCCGGATACTTCGGAGGGGCTTTTGGCGGCGATGCTCCCGTCAATGCCAGTCTTTAATATGGCCTTCCGCTATAACTGCGGAAGGGCGTTGATGATGGGGGCAAAGGGCTCCGGCCGTCAGCCTTTGTGGATGCAGCGGCTTAGGAGTGCGGAAATGTTACAGCAGGTGGTGTGGGAGAGAGAGCATCCGCTGATCAGGGAGACCATGCAGGAATGCATGGAGCAGTTGTGGGATGCGCAGGGCGTTAGGGAAGTGCTTGAAAAGATCCGAAGCGGCCAGATCATGGTTCGGGAGATTTATACGGAAACGCCTTCGCCTATGTCGCTGCCTTTGCAGTGGGGACAGGAAGCGGCGGTGATGTATGATTATGCGCCTACGCCAAGAGGGATTTATGGGGCAGTGGAGGAAGCCCTGCAAAAAGAAAAGGATTTGCTGCGCCCCGGGGAGAAGGAACTTATGGAGGTCCAGGCAAGGAGCAGGCTGCCAAAGGATGAAAAGCAGCTCCACTCCCTTTTGATGGCAGAAGGGGATTTAGCTGCCGGGGAATTGGATGTGCCGGTAGAATGGCTGGAAGCGTTGAGCAGGGAAAACCGGGTGGTCTATTTGGAGCAGGGGCTTTGGATCGCGGCAGAGCACCTGCCGGTTTATCAGGCGGCATTGGAAGGGGATGGATCTGAAAAAGCTTTTTCCGAAGAGGAAATCAGGCAACAGCGGCTTGGCATCCTGCGCAGGATGCTCCGTTACCGCGGGGGAGCAGGCAGGATACAGGTTGCCCGGCGTTATGGGTGGACGGAAACGATCGCGGAACAATTGCTTGAGGAGCTGTGCCGAAAAGGGGAAGTGATCTGTCAGACGGGGCAGCAGGATGTGGATGCAGCAGACCGAGGAGAAGAAATCTATTATCATGCCCAGCTATATAAAAGGGCAAGGACTAAGACGTTAAAAGGCCGCAGGGAAGAGATCTCAACCTGTCCGCCGCCGGCTTATGCTTCCATGCTTCTTTCCCTTGCCTGCCGCTTGCTGCCGCCGGAAGAAGGGTTAAGGATGGCGGTGTCGGATCTTTCCGGTATGTTTTTCCCGGCGGGGGCATGGGAAGAACAATTATTATCCTATCGGGTAAAAGGGTACAGGGAGAGCTTGCTGGATGGCTTTCTGGCAAAAGGAGAGTTTTTCTGGCATATGGAGGAAGGAAAGGTCCGTTTTGACCGGACGGATGAAATTGACTGGGATAAAGAACCCCAGATAGATTGGGAATCATTGTCCGAGAAGGAAACATTGATCGTTACGGCTTTATCCAGGCGGGGCGCCAGTTTTATGCAGGCATTAAACAGCGTACTTCAAGGAGAAGCTCTTTATGACACGTTGTTTTCCCTGATGGAAAAGGGGATCGTGTGCGCAGACAGTTTTTTGCCGGTGCGGCAATGGCAGAGCAGGGAAAAGACGAAAAAGTCCGCAGCCCGGGTACGGGTAGGCGCCCGGGTGAAGGCCCTGCAGGCGGGAAGGTGGGATCTGGTGCGCCCGGTGCGGGATCTGTCGGTGCAAGAGCAGATGGACCGCTGCTTTGGGAGGTATAAGGTACTGTGCAGGGAAACGGCTGCGGTTTTTGGCTTGCCATGGCAAGAAGCGCTGTCTATCCTGCGTATCCAGGAGTACACCGGGCAGGTGAGGAGAGGATATTTCGTGGAAGGCCTTTCCGGCGCTCAATTCATCCGAAAGGAAGATTTCGGCGGCGTCACAGCCTGGCTTGCCCATCCTGAGAAATCCCTTATTTGGATGAATGCGGCTGATCCCATGCAGCCGTGGGGAAAACTTCTGCCCCATCAGAGGGAAGAGGGATTTGCCAATGTGCAGACTACTTTGGTGGCGTTAAAAGGCGGCGTGCCGGTGGCGCTGTTTGAAAGGCAGGGGAAGACACTTCGGGTGTTGGAAAAAGAGGGGCTAAAGGAGGCGCTTTCTTTGTTTGTGGAGCAATATAAAAAGGGGCAGGTCTTTGCGGATAAAAAACGTATCTTAGTCAAAGAGTACCCGGATTGGGCGGAAGAGGCGCTGAAAGAAAGCGGCTTTGGAAGAGAAGTGCAGGGGTATGGGGTGTACCGGTAAGTTTCCGTTTAGTTGGAGTACGTGGCTAATAATACCGCCCTAATAAGGTGAAAAATCTACGTCACCACGCTCGGATAGAGCGTTCGCGAAATGGTTCCTTAAGATTTTTCATCTTATTAGGGCTGGTATATTGGCTCATGTAAGTCCAACTGGCTGCTCGACTAAATTTCTGACCACTACGCAATTGGCTATTTGACGTAATGTGGCGTATAATAAGCAACGTGGCGTAGACAATACTGTTAGCGGCAGCCAATTACGTAGTGGTCAACAGTTTAGCTGAATGTTTCGTTGGATTAGCGTTAGCCAAAATCTCGAAGGGAAGGAAAGAAAAATCTTAAGGAGCCATTTCGCGAACGCTTTATCAAGCGTGGTGACGTAGATTTTTCTTTCCTTCCCTTCGGATATTTAGACAACCCTTTTAACCCAACTAAACGGAAACTCAAGGCAATCAGGATATTGACATGGATGCTCACGCTTTGGTACAATAAAAATATGTGTGACCATTATTGCGAATATCATCTATGAAGGATTGGGAGGAAACGGAAATGTATCGCTGCCATGTTCATTTCTACTTAATTGGGCATCAGCACAGAGTGTATGAAATTATAAAGGAAATGCCCCCCATGGAGCATTTTACCCATGAATTTGAAGAAAGCGGAAAGCCGGATAGGGAATCGGCATCCAAAGCGGACGTAATCTTACTGGACCTGCAGGGAATGGATGCCGCAAAGACGGTGAGGGAGATCGTTTCGGCCAAAAAGGCCGGGGCAGAGCTGATTTTATTGGCAGACCGCAGGCAGGATGCTTTTTTACCTGTAGATTTATCACAGGTCAAAGATGTGTGGATGGTACCTATGGCGGACGAAGAGATCCGCTTCCGCTTTTTAAGATGGCAGCAGGCTTATAAGATGGAGAAAGATTTTTGGCAGACGGATCATTATCTGGAATCAACGATCAATCATATCCCCAATCTGGTTTGGTACAAGGATAAAAATGGGATACATGAGAAGGTAAACGACAGTTTCTGCCAGACAGTGAATAAAAGCAAGCAGCAGGTGGAAGGACGCGGGCATGCCTATATCTGGGATGTGGAATTTGATGATCCTGCCTGTATTGAATCGGAACGTGAGGTAATGACTAAGGAAAAGACCTGCATATCGGAGGAGGTGATACAGACCGGCGGCGGTATGAGGACTTTGACCACATATAAGTCTCCTTTGTATGATCTGGATGGAAGTGTTATGGGAACGGTAGGGGTTGCCATTGACGTGACCCAGGAGCGGGCCTACGAGGAAGAGCTTACCCAAAAGAACAATACATTGGAAAAGATTTTCACCTCCATTGACTGCGGTGTGATTCACCATACGATAGACGGACGGATATTAAGTGTTAACAGGGCGGCGCTTGAGATCCTGGGGTTCCAGACACAGGAGGAATTTGCAGCCAGCGGGTTTGACATGGTGGCAGATTCTGTTTTTGAGGAAGATAAGGATATCCTTAGGAAACGGATCGAGAGTCTTAAGAATGAAGGGGATAATATTGGCGTGGAATACCGGGTGCGCCATCAGAATGGAGAGATCCGCCATGTTATGGGAAACGTGAAGCTCCTGAAAGAAAATGGTGAGCTGGTCTATCAGAGATTTCTTTTGGATTATACGGACCGCAAGCGTCAGGAAAGTGAGAAGGAAAAGCGGCAGAATGAATTGGTCCAGGCTCTCAGTATTGACTATAACTTAGTCTGCTTTTTTGATTTGAATACCGGGATGGGGCACGCACTGCGAAATGATGACGGCAACGGGAATATGTTTGACGTTTTATTTCAGGGCGAATTATCACTGGAGGAAAGCTTAGAATATTACATACAAAAGTTCGTGCATGATGAGGATAAGGAGATGCTCAGGGAAGCCCTTTCGAAGGAGCGGATCAAAGAAGAGCTTGTGGATAAAAAATCATATTGCACAAACTACAAGATGCTGTATGACAATAAACTGGAATATTTCCAGATAAAGATCGTCCGTGCGGGAACATGGGGAGAAATGCATGGTGTGGTCTTAGGGTTCCACAGCGTGGATGAGGAAACCCGCGGGGAGATGGAGAAAAAGCGTTTGCTGGAGGATGCGCTGATGCAGGCAAATCAGGCAAGTAAGGCAAAGAGCATCTTCCTTTCCAATATGTCCCATGATATCCGCACGCCAATGAACGCCATCGTAGGTTTCACGGCATTGGCGATTGCGCATATTGACCGCAAAGAACAGGTGCAGGAGTATCTGGAGAAGATCAGCACGTCAGGCAGCCATCTGCTCAGCCTGATCAACGATGTGCTTGACATGAGCCGGATTGAAAGCGGCAGGATCCGTTTGGAAGAAAAGCCATGCAGTCTGTCGGATATTTTACACGGGATCCGCAATATTCTGCAGGCGGATATCAGGGCAAAGCAGCTTGAGTTCCACATTGACACGGTGGATGTCTTTGATGAGGAGATTTACTGTGATAAGCTGCGGCTTAATCAGGTACTTTTGAACCTGCTGAGCAACTCTGTAAAATATACGGGAGCGGGCGGCAGTATCAGCCTTAGAATCACAGAGAAAAAAGGTGCCCCGACAGGATTTGCCGACTATGAATTTTTTATTAAAGACAGCGGCATTGGAATGAGTGAAGAATTTGTAGAGCATATTTTTGAACCTTTTGAGCGGGAAGAAAACACCACGATCAGTAAGATCCAGGGAACCGGGCTTGGAATGGCGATCACCAAGAATATCATAGATATGATGGAAGGCACCATAGAGGTAAAAAGTGAGCAGGGCAATGGCACCGAGTTTACGGTGTCTTTCAGGTTCCGCCTTAATTGTGACGTAAAGGAACTCCAGGATATACCGGAACTGAAAAACTGCAGGGCCCTGGTGGTGGATGATGATTTCAATACTTGCGACAGTGTATCTTATATGCTGGGTCAGGTAGGGATGAGGGCTGAGTGGACTTTGTCAGGGAAGGAAGCGCTGCTTCGTACCCAGCAGGCCATCACCCGGGATGACAGTTACTGTGTTTACGTGATCGACTGGCTTTTGCCTGATATGAACGGAATCGAGGTAACCCGCAGGATCCGTAAGGCCATGGGGGATGATGTGCCGATCATCATTCTTACGGCATACGACTGGACGGATATTGAGGAGGAGGCAAAAGAGGCCGGGGTTTCGGCGTTTTGCAGTAAGCCTCTGTTTATGTCCGAGCTTCGGACCTGTTTGTCCAATATTTATAATAAAGAAGAGGAAAACGGAGCGGGTTCCGATGTCGAGGAACCGTCACGGCGCACAGGGCGTATTTTACTGGCAGAGGATGTGGAGCTGAATCAGGAGATTGCTTCCGCAATTTTAGGCGATGCCGGATTTACCGTGGAGATTGCGGAAAACGGACAGATTGCCGTGGATATGGTGAGAAATTCTGCCCCCGGGTATTATCAGGTGGTTCTGATGGATATCCGTATGCCGGTGATGAACGGCTATGAGGCCACGAAAGAAATCCGCAGGCTGAGCCAGAAGGAATTGGCGTCCATACCAATCCTTGCCATGTCGGCAAATGCTTTTGAAGAGGATAGGCGGGAGGCGCTGAGCTGGGGAATGAACGGGCATATTGCCAAGCCGATCGACGTGGATTGTCTGTTTGAGGCATTGGATGAGGTTTTGGCCGTATAATTAAAAATTTTTAATAAAAGTTAATATTGGTCTATACTAATTTAGAAAAATATGTCATAATTTGATTGTCGATTGTTATTAAAATAAGGAGGACAAACAGTTATGAAAAAGAGAGTAATTGCATTGATCCTTGCGGCTGTGATGGTATTTTCAATGACAGCATGCGGGTCAGGCAGCAATGAAACAGGCAGCACCGACAATGCCAAAAGCGAGGAAGCGGGAGACGATGCGGCAGATAGCGAAACCGCAGGGGATGTGGATTCCGGTGAAGAGAGCACAGGCGAAGAAGCAGCAGGACAGGGTACGGACATGAACATTGCCATGATCACCGACTCAGGCGATATCACCGACCAGAGCTTTAACCAGACAACCTATGAGTCCTGTAAGTCATGGGCGGAAGCCAACGGCGCAACTTTTACCTACTATAAGCCGGACAGCGATTCCGATGAAGCAAGGAACGCAAGTGTTGACCAGGCAGTGGCAGGCGGTGCAAACGTGATCGTTATGCCCGGTTACATGTTTGCGGCAGCAGTGGTTTCCCAGTCTGAGCTGTATCCTGACGTGAAGTTCGTCGCGTTAGACGTAAGTGCCGGCGATATCTGCGAAAAAGGCGTGGGAGAAGGTTATGACTATAATCCTGATAACTGGAACGTAGCGGATTATTACAACACAGATAATGTTTACTGCTGTACGTATCAGGAAGAGATCTCCGGGTACATGGCAGGCTATGCGGCAGTTAAGTTAGGGTACAAGCACCTTGGGTTCTTAGGCGGTATGTCCGTTCCGGCAGTTACCCGTTTTGGCTACGGCTATGTACAGGGGATTGATGCGGCAGCAAAAGAGCTTGGCATTGAAAATGAAGTGGAAGTTGAGTATGTATGCGGCGGACAGTTCTACGGCGACGCCGATATCACTGCGGCTATGGATACGTGGTACGGAACAAAGAACGTAGAAGTAGTGTTTGCGTGTGGCGGCGGTATCTTTACATCCGCAGTGGAAGCGGCAGTTAAGGTTGACGGCAAGGTGATCGGTGTTGACTCTGATCAGGCGCCTGTTATCGACCAGAGCGGCGAAGGGCTTACCGTGACATCTGCAATGAAAGGTCTTGCGGCAACTGTTAATACAGTACTTACGGATATCAGGGATGGCAAATGGAGTGATTATGCAGGGAAGATTGATAACCTTGGCATGGTTTCCGAAAATCCTGAGGAGAATTACGTCCAGCTTCCGATCGGCAGCACCCAGTGGGGCGACGGGTTTACGGAGGATGATTACCGTGCTCTTGTAAAATCCTTGTATAATGGGGAAATCAAGGTATCCAATGATATTACAGCTATGCCGGCGACGGCAGTGAAAGTAACAGATTACGGCAGTGTTAAATAAGTTTCGTATTCTGTCAGTAAAGGGAGTAGGCAGAACCTACTCCCTTTTTGTCTCACAGGAAATATCCTGTGGAACGAAATAAACAGTGATTAGGAGAGGAGGTATGTAAAGGATGGAGAAGTATGCCATTGAGATGCTGAACATTACGAAGAGGTTTCCCGGCATCATAGCAAATGACAATATCACTTTACAACTGAAAAAGGGTGAGATCCATGCACTTTTGGGGGAAAACGGTGCGGGGAAATCTACCCTGATGAGTGTACTTTTCGGGTTATACCAGCCTGAGGAAGGGGAGATTCGTAAAGACGGGGAAAAGGTTACGATCAATGATCCTAACGATGCGAATGCGTTAGGGATCGGCATGGTGCACCAACATTTTAAGCTGGTGGAATGCTTCAGTGTCTTAGACAACATCATTTTAGGCGTGGAGACTACAAAAGGGGGTTTTCTTAAGAAGGAAGAAGCAAAGAAAAAGGTCATGGCCCTGTCAGAAAAATATGGTCTCTATGTGGATCCGGATGCCATGATCGAAGATATTACGGTAGGGATGCAGCAAAGGACTGAGATCTTAAAGATGCTTTACCGGGATAATGAGATCTTGATCTTTGATGAGCCCACGGCAGTATTAACTCCCCAGGAGATCCAGGAACTAATGGCGATTATGAAAAACCTGGCGGCAGAAGGAAAGAGTATCCTTTTTATCACCCATAAGCTGGCCGAGATCATGCAGGTGGCGGACAGGTGCAGTGTCCTGCGCAAAGGCAGGTATATCGGAACGGTGGATATCAAGGATGCGACGCCGGAGAAGCTTTCCGCTATGATGGTAGGCCGAAACGTTAATTTTGTAGTGGAGAAAAAGCCGGCAAAACCGGGGGAAGTGGTCCTTGATATCAAGGGGATGAGCGTTGCCTCAAAACGTCATAAAAACAATGCGGTGAATAATGTGTCTTTGCAGGTGAGAAGGGGCGAGATCGTTTGTATTGCAGGCATTGACGGTAACGGGCAGACGGAGTTTGTATATGGTCTTTCCGGGTTAGAGCCTTTAAAAGGCGGAACCATTATGATGAACGGGAAGGACATTACCCATATGCTGATCCGTTCCCGTTTGACTTCAGGGATGAGCCATATTCCTGAGGACCGGCATAAGCACGGTCTTGTGCTGGACTATTCCCTGGAGGATAATATTGTGCTCCAAAGGTATTTCGAACCGGAGTTCACTAATAAATTCGGCTTTTTAAAACGGAAGGAGATCCGGGAATACGCCAACGGGCTGATCAAGCAGTATGATATCCGCTCCAGCCAGGGGGCGGTAACGACCGCAAGGTCTATGTCCGGCGGAAATCAGCAAAAGGCCATCGTGGCTCGTGAAATCGATAAGGCCCCGGAACTTTTAGTTGCGGTGCAGCCTACAAGGGGATTGGACGTGGGAGCTATCGAATATATCCATAAGCAGTTAGTAGCGCAGCGGGATGCGGGCAAAGGTGTGCTCTTGGTCAGTCTGGAGCTGGATGAGGTGATGAACGTGTCAGACCGGATCCTTGTGATGTACGAAGGCGAGATCGTAGGGGAATTTGATCCCAAGAAAGTTACGGTAGAAGAACTGGGGCTTTATATGGCAGGCTCCAAGAGAAAGGAGGCGGGGGCAAATGGGTAAGGAAGTAAGGACAAAAGAGAGCTTATGGCGCAACAACGGTTTCCAGACAATCATTGCGTCACTGCTTTGTATTATTTTAGGCCTTTTGGTCGGGTATGTGGTGCTCCTTATCATCAACCCCGGCGGTGCGGGCAAGGCGATCATTGCGATACTTAAGAATTTCCTTTATTATCCCAGTGCGGCAGCGGCAATGAAATATTTCGGAACAACGTTAGTAAAGGCGTCCGCGCTTTTAATGTGTTCTTTGTCCGTATTATTTGCATACAAAGTGGGATTATTTAATATAGGGGCTGCTGGCCAGTACGTGGTGGGCGCAGGCGCCTGCCTGTATCTGGGAGTAAGTCTAGGCATGCCCTGGTATGTGTGCCTTTTGGCGGCAGTTTTGGCGGCAGCATTAGCCGGAGGAGTTTCCGGGGCGTTAAAAGCTTATTTTAATGTGAACGAGGTCATATCCTGCATCATGTTAAACTGGATCGGCTTATATCTTGTAAATATGCTGCTCAGCCAGGTGAAGGAGCAGTCCACACCTTATACCAGATCGCTTTCCAGCAGCAACAAAAGCGCGCTGCTTCCCACGCTGGGGCTTGATAAGCTTTTTTCCGGCAATGAATTTGTGACGCTGGGGGTCATTATGGCGGTAGTGATGGCCGTTTTGGTATGGCTGGTTTTGGAAAAGACCAAATTTGGATATGAATTAAAGGCAACGGGAATGAACAAGCAGGCGGCAAAATATTGCGGTATGCGGGAGCGGCGGAACATTATCCTTACTATGATGATCTCCGGAGGGCTTGCCGGTTTCGGGGCAGGGATCTTTTACTTAACGGGGATCGAGCAGTGGATGGTCCAGCAGACTTCCGTTCCGGCAATGGGCTTTAACGGGATAGCGGCGGCTTTCCTTGGAGGGCTTAATCCCATTGGAACCGTTTTTTCTTCCTATTTTATCCAGCACATTACAAGCGGCGGCACTTACGTGGATAAGACCATGTATTGTACACAGATCTCAGACCTGATTTCTGCGTTTATCATTTATCTTTGCGGCTTTGTCCTTTTCTTTAAGCTCTGGTTAAACAGGTTTTTAGATAAAAGAGACGAAAAACAGGCCGCAAAAGAGCAGAAAGGAGGCAAGGCATAATGTTATTATTGGTTCAGTATACATTAATATTTGCTTCCGTTCTGGTGCTTGTGGCACTTGGCGGATGCTTTTCGGAACACAGCGGCGTGATCAATATCGGCCTGGAAGGGATCATGGTAATGGGTGCGTTAGGCGGCGCGTTGATGATGAAGTACCTTCCGGAAGGCATGGCGGCTCCCGTTATCATTTTGCTGGTGGTGCTGGCAAGTATGATCGTGGGGATGGTTTTTTCCCTTCTTTTAGGTGTGGCGGCCATCAGGTTTAAGGCGGATCAGACGCTGGTGGGTACGGCGATCAACCTGCTAGGGCCGGCAGCGGCAGTGGTTTTGGTAAGGGCTATCAATACGGCAGAGAGTGTGGATAACGTATCTTCCACAGTTGCTTACGGGCAGGCGAAGAAAGCTTTCATTTTAAATATCGGGAAATTTGAATTTAACTGGTTTATGCTGATTGCTTTTATCATGTTGGCGGTATCCTATGTGATCCTTTATAAGACCCGGTTCGGCCTGCGGCTTTGCGCATGCGGGGAGCATCCCCAGGCGGCGGATTCCGTGGGGATCAATGTATATAAGATGCGCTATGCGGGAGTCCTTATTTCCGGGGCGCTTGGCGGACTTGGCGGGTTAGTCTATATTACTGCAGGGGTCAGTGAATGGAAGTTTGAAAACGGTGTGGCGGGCTTTGGATTTTTGGCGCTGGCGGTTATGATCTTCGGGCAGTGGAAGCCGGTGAACATTGGGCTTGCGGCGCTCCTGTTCGGGCTGTTTCGGGCATTGTCCAACGTTTACACGGGATTTGACGCATTGGTGGCGTTAAAGATCCCGAGTACGGTATACAATATGCTGCCGTATATCATTTCTCTTGTGGTGCTGGTATTTGTTTCCGGCAAATCCAGGGCGCCTAAGGCGGAAGGGATTCCCTATGACAAAGGGCAGCGTTAAGCGGAAAGGTTGGTTATTGACATGAAAAATTATTCAGAGGATGCTAATAGGCAATATCATATACAGGTTGCAAAGGGGGAAGTGGGGCGTTATGTGATCATGCCCGGCGACCCCAAAAGGTGTGAGAAGATAGCACGGTATTTTGACGATCCGGTTTTGGTTGCGGACAACCGGGAATATATTACTTATACGGGAACCCTTGACGGGGTAAAAGTCAGCGTGACTTCCACAGGGATCGGCGGCCCTTCTGCCTCCATTGCCATGGAGGAGCTTTACCGCTGCGGAGCGGATACCTTTATCAGGATCGGAACCTGTGGGGGGATGCAGACGGAGGTAAAAAGCGGCGATGTGGTGGTAGCCAGCGGCGCTATCCGCATGGAAGGCACCAGCAGGGAATATGCCCCCATTGAGTTTCCGGCAGTACCGGATCTTTTTGTGACCAATGCGCTGGTCCAGGCAGCAAAGAAAAAGGGATATTCGTTCCACGTAGGAGTGGTGCAGTGCAAGGACTCTTTTTACGGCCAGCATGAACCGGAGACAAAGCCGGTGAGCTATGAGCTGATGAACAAATGGGAGGCCTGGAAGCGTTTAGGCTGCCTTGCCTCAGAGATGGAGTCAGCGGCATTGTTTGTGGTGGCAAGCCACCTGCATGTGCGGACAGGTTCCTGCTTTTTGGTAGTTGCCAATCAGGAAAGGGAAAAGCAGGGGCTGGAGAACCCGGTAGTGCATGATACGGACATGGCCATACAGGTAGCTGTGGAGGCCATCCGCACCCTGATCAAAGAAGAAGCATAAAGACAGAAAGGAAGGAGGAGATTGACCGATGGAGGTAAATGAAATTTTAAGGCATGTAGATCATACACTGCTGCTGCAGCCGTCCACATGGGAGGAGATCAGGCAGATCTGTGACGATGCGGTGAAGTACCAGACCGCTTCCGTGTGTATCCCGCCAAGCTATGTCAGGCAGGCAAGCGAATATCTGAATGGAAAGATGGCCGTCTGTACGGTGATCGGGTTCCCTAATGGCTACATGACCACAAAAGCAAAGGAATTTGAGACGAAGGACGCTATTTTAAACGGTGCGGCCGAGATTGACATGGTGATCAATATAGGATGGCTGAAGGACCGGAAATACGATCTGATCGAAGAGGAGATCCGTACATTAAAGGCAGCCTGTGGGGAAAAGATTTTAAAGGTGATCATTGAGACCTGTCTTTTGACAAAAGAAGAAAAGGTAACAATGTGTAAGATCGTGACAAAGGCAGGGGCGGACTATATCAAGACTTCTACCGGATTTTCCACCCGCGGGGCAACCTTTGAGGATGTGGAGCTCTTTGCGGCAAATGTAGGGGAAGGGGTAAAGATTAAAGCGGCAGGCGGCATTTCCTCCATGGAAGATGCAGAGCGGTTCCTTAGTCTGGGTGCGGACAGATTAGGGACCAGCCGGATCATCAAGATCGTGAAACAAGAAGACGCGTCCGGGTATTAAGGAAGGAAAAGCACATGGATAATAATCAGATAGAAGAGATGATCGGACTTGCCATAGAGCAGCTTGCCTATGCCTACACGCCTTATTCCGGGTTTAAAGTCGGGGCGGCGCTTTTAACCTCCGGCGGAAAGTATTACACCGGCTGCAACATTGAAAACGCTGCTTACACCCCCACCAACTGTGCGGAGCGGACTGCCTTTTTTAAGGCGGTGAGCGAAGGGGAGCGGTCTTTTCAGGCAATCTGCATCGTAGGAGGCAAGGATGGCGTTTTGACGGAGTATGCGGCGCCCTGCGGCGTATGCAGGCAGGTGATGATGGAATTTTGTGATCCGGAAACATTTAGGATCATTTTAGCCGTCAGTAAAGAGCAGTATGATGTGTTTACATTAAAAGAAATGCTTCCTTTGGGGTTTGGTCCTTCAAATCTGGCATGAAGGCCCCGAAAATATGGCCGGGTTCCGGCCTGAGATAAAAGAGGTAAGAATATGAGTGAATATAAGAGAGTGTTTGTGATCGTCTTAGATTCCCTTGGTATTGGCGCAATGCCGGATTCCCCTTCCTTTGGGGATGAGGGGGTGGATACCTTAGGGCATATCTTGGATAGAATGGGAACTTTGGATATCCCCAACCTGCAAAAGCTAGGGCTTTTAAACCTCCATACGGCAGGGAACATGACCGGAGTGGAAGCGCCCCTTGGAAGGTATCTGCGAATGGGGGAGGCAAGCAATGGCAAAGACACTATGACCGGTCATTGGGAGATGATGGGGATCAAAACGTTAAAGCCCTTTATCACCTTTACGGACACGGGATTTCCGCCGGAATTAATAGAAGAGCTGGAAAAGCGGTGCGGAAAAAAGGTGATCGGGAATAAAAGCGCCAGCGGTACGGAGATCATTGAGGAACTTGGAGAGGAAGAGATCGCCACAGGTGCGATGATCGTCTATACCTCCGCAGACTCCGTGCTGCAGATCTGCGGCAACGAGGAGACCTTTGACCTTGATAATTTATACCGGTGCTGTGAAATAGCAAGGGAAATCACTATGAAGGATGAATGGCGGGTGGGCCGGATCATAGCAAGGCCTTATGTGGGGAAAAAGAAAGGTGAGTTTAAAAGGACCAGCAACCGCCATGATTATGCCTTAAAGCCTTCCGGGGCAACGGTTTTAAACGCCTTACAGGATGCCGGGCTTGATGTGATCGGAGTAGGGAAGATCCATGATATTTTCTGTGGGGAAGGGATCACGAAGACTCACCACTCCGACAGTTCGGTCCACGGGATGGAGCAGACCCTTGCGATATGTGAGGAAGATTTCCACGGCCTGTGTTTTGTGAACCTGGTGGATTTTGACGCACTTTGGGGCCACCGCAGGAATGTGGAAGGCTATGCAAAGGAAATAGAAAAGTTTGATAAAAATCTGGGCCTTTTTCTGGAAAGGATGAGGGAGGATGATCTGCTGATCCTTACGGCGGATCATGGGAACGATCCCACCTACACGGGAACCGACCATACCAGGGAATATGTTCCCTTTCTTGCTTATTCTAAGAAGATGGCAAAAGGCGGCCCCCTTGCCAATGAAGATACCTTTGCGGTGATCGGGGCGTCGATCGCGGAGAATTTTGGTGTTTTCATGCCGGAAGGAACCATAGGAAATTCTATTTTAAACAAACTGACGTAAAGCGTCAAAGGGGAGGGTGTATGGGATATAGATATTTAGATATGGATTCCTATAAAAGGAAGAGCCATTTTGCATATTTTAACAGTTTGGCTTATCCTTACGTGGGCATAACTGTAAATGTGGATATGCTGGGGCTTGTTAAATCCGCGAAAGCAAACAGGCTCCCCCTTTTCCTTACGGTCTGTTATCTTGTGGGGAAAGCCGCCAATGAAGTGCCGGAGTTTCGGCAAAGGATAGAACAGGATAAGATCATAGAGTTTGACCACTGCCGGACTTCCCATACGGTAGCTTTGGAGGACGGAACCTATTGCTACTGCACGCTTGACGGGGATATGTCCTTTGCGGATTTCATCCCTTATGCCGTTAAGGAACAGGAGGAAGCGAAGAGAAGGCGGACCATTGAGGAGGAAAAGGAAGACACCCGGGATTTGTTTTTTATTTCCACGGTGCCCTGGGTTTCTTATACCTCCCTGATCCAGCCGGTGCCCATGCCGGCGGACTCCAATCCGCGGATCACCTGGGGAAAGTATTTTTTCATGGATAATAAGACGCTGCTGCCGGTGACGGTGCTGTGTCACCATGCGCTGGTGGACGGAATCCATATCGCAGGGTTTTACCAATCTTTAGAGGGGCAAATTTTAGAAATGGAGAAGCGGTTTAAGGATGTATCAGTTTGAGAAAATGGACAGGAAGCTTCTCGGTTCACAGGTAGAGGACGCCCTGTTTGCGTATATCTTAAACGAGCCGGTGGAAGTAGGACAGAAAATACCAAATGAGTTTGAATTGGCGGAGCGGTTTGGCGTGGGAAGAAGCACGGTACGGGAGGCGGTAAAGGGGCTGGTTTCAAGAGGGATCTTAGAGGTGCGCAGGGGTTCGGGAACTTATGTTGTCAGCACCAGTTCCTTAGAAGAAGATCCCTTGGGCCTTTCCAAGTTTCAGGATAAATACAAGCTTGCGCTGGAGCTTTTTGATGTGCGGCTGATGTTGGAGCCGGAGATAGCTGCCCGTGCCTGTGAGTATGCGTCGGAAGAAGAACGCGTCCGGCTAAAGTTATTGTGCGATGAGGTAGAGCAGCTTTACTTGAGCGGGAAGAATCATATCAGGAAGGATGTGGAATTTCATACCTGCATTGCAAAGTGCAGTCAAAACAGAGTGGCGGAGATCTTGATACCTGTGATCAATTCGGCAGTGACCACCTTTGCCAATCTGACCCACCGCATTTTAATGGAGGAGACCATTGAAAGCCACCGGGCAATCGTAAACGCTATACTTGCAAAAGACGTGACAGGAGCCAGATGCGGGATGATCATGCATTTGACATATAACCGTCAGACCATTATAAGGATGCTGAAAGACCAGGAGAAAAAAGTGCAATAAAAAGAATGCTGATTTTTATGCAAAACGGAGAAAAGGCAAATAAAACGTCAGATGTATTGACAAAACAAGTGAATAAAAATATATTAATATTAGCGTAACGTATGATGTCAGATGTTGGTGGAAAGCAAAAGCCGGGAAAAGAGAAGGAGGAAAAGCTTTTTGGCTGTAGAAGCGATGGAGTTAAAAAGTCAGGAAATGCGAAAGCTTGCGCCGGAACTTGACCCGCTGCGGATCGGAACGGGATGGAAAGTGGAAGATCTGGAAAAGCCGCAGGTCATGATAGAGAGCACTTACGGAGACAGCCATCCGGGAAGCGGGCATCTGGATATTTTGGTGGAAGAAGTGCGTAAGGGTATAGAGCAGGCAGGCGGGCACGGCGCAAGGTATTATTGCACGGATATCTGCGACGGGGAAAGTCAGGGAACGGACGGCATCAATTACAGTCTGGTAAGCCGTGAGATGATCGCCAATATGATAGAGATCCATGCAAATGCCACGCCTTTTGACGCAGGGGTTTATCTTGCAAGCTGTGATAAGGGAATGCCGGGGAATCTGATGGCTTTGGCAAGGGTTGATATCCCTTCGGTGGTGGTTCCCGGGGGAACCATGAACGCAGGGCCGGAAATGCTGACGCTTGAACAGCTCGGCATGTACAGTGCGAAGTATCAAAGGGGTGAGATCGATGAGGAACGGTTAAACTGGGCGAAATGCAATGCCTGCCCGGGCTGCGGGGCATGTTCCTTTATCGGAACCGCATCCACCATGCAGATCATGGCGGAAGCTTTGGGACTTGCGCTGCCGGGAAGCGCCCTGATGCCGGCATCCAGTCCGGATCTGTTGTCCTTTGCAAGAAAGGCGGGGGAGCAGGCGGTGAAGCTTGCTGCCATGCCGGGGATGAAGCCAAGTGATATGGTGACCATGGAAAGCTTTGAAAATGCCATCCTGGTACATGCGGCTATCTCAGGAAGCACCAACTGCCTTTTGCATATTCCGGCAATTGCCCATGAGTTTGGGATCGAGGTTACGGGAGATACTTTTGACAGGCTCCACAGAGGCGCCCGCTATCTTTTAGACGTGCGTCCGGCCGGACGGTGGCCTGCGGAGTGCTTTTATTATGCAGGCGGGGTTCCTGCTATCATGGAGGAGATCAAAGAGCATCTTCATCTTGACGTGATGACCGTGACGGGAAAGACCTTAGGTGAGAACTTAAAAGAATTGAAAGAAAACGGCTTTTATGACAGGTGTGAGAAGTGGCTTAAGGAGTTTAATGAACGCTATCAGGTCAAGCTTACCAGAGAAGACATCATCCGCCCTTATGAGAAAGCCCTTGGAACGGACGGAAGTATTGCGATCTTAAGGGGAAATCTGGCGCCGGAAGGGGCAGTGATCAAGCATACCGCATGTCCGAAGGAAATGTTCCAGGCAGTTTTGCGGGCAAGACCTTTTGACAGTGAAGAAGAATGTCTGGATGCGGTGTTAAAGCATAAGGTGCAAAAAGGAGACGCGGTGTTTATCCGTTATGAAGGCCCGAAGGGAAGCGGTATGCCGGAAATGTTCTACACTTCCGAAGCAATCAGCAGCGATAAGGAACTGGGAAGAAGTATTGCCCTTATCACGGACGGACGTTTCTCCGGAGCCTCTACCGGGCCGGTGATCGGACACTGCAGCCCGGAAGCGGTTGACGGTGGCCCCATTGCCTTAGTGGAGGAAGGGGATCTGATCGAAATCGACGTGATGGGAAGGAAGCTTGCAATTGTAGGGATCCATGGAGAGCGGATGAGTCCGGAGGAAGTGGAGAAGGTATTGCAGGAGCGGAAAAAGAACTGGAAGCCAAAGCCATTAAAATATCAAAAAGGCGTGCTCAGGCTGTTTAGCGAACATGCCGCAAGCCCCATGAAAGGCGCATATCTGGAGTTTAAATAAAATTAGAAAATAGGATAGAAGAAAAGGAGAAGAGGATCATGAGTATGGAAATGGAAGCAAAAATTGAAGCGCTTGGAGTCGTGCCGGTAGTGGTACTGCAGGATGCAAAGGATGCGGTTCCTCTTGCAAAAGCATTGTGCCAGGGCGGGCTGCCCTGCGCAGAGGTAACGTTCCGCACGGCGGCAGCGGCGGAGAGCATCAGGAAGATGACACAGGAATTTCCGGAAATGCTGGTGGGGGCAGGTACGGTCCTTACGGTGAAGCAGGTGGATGAGGCAGTTGCGGCAGGCGCTAAGTTTATCGTAAGCCCTGGTTTTGACCCGGAGATCGTGGATTACTGTTTGGAGAAAGGGATTCCTGTATTCCCGGGATGCATCACGCCTTCCGAGGTCGCTCAGGCAGTAAAGAGAGGGCTTCGGGTGGTGAAGTTCTTCCCGGCACAGCAGTTTGGCGGCGTGGCTGCTATCAAAGCGCTTGCGGCTCCTTATGTAGGGCTTAAGTTTATGCCTACAGGCGGGGTCAGTGCAAAGAATTTAAAAGAATTTTTAGAGTGCAAGTCCATTACGGCCTGCGGCGGAAGCTGGATGGTGAAGGGTGATTTGATAGAAGCCGGTAACTTTGAGGAGATTGAGCGCCTTACGGCGGAAGCGGTAAAACTTGCCGCCCAAATCCGCGGATAAGGATAACAAAAGATCAGATAGTAAGTTGCGCAGAAAGCTGCGCGGAAATGAGGTAGATGATGAATTTGAATTTAAGACCTGCAGAAGAATGTAAGTTTGATGCCGTATCGCTTGGGGAAGTCATGCTGCGTTTAGATCCCGGCGAGGGAAGGATCCGTACAGCTAGATCTTTCCGTGCATGGGAAGGGGGCGGGGAGTACAATGTGATCCGCGGCCTTCGGAAATGCTTTAAGCTGAATACGGCAGTGATCACGGCGTTTGCGGATAATGAAGTAGGTATGCTGATGGAAGATTTCATTAATCAGGGCGGCGTGGATACCTCTTTGATCAAATGGATGAAGACAGACGGAATCGGGCGTACCTGCAGGAACGGATTAAACTTTACGGAACGGGGCTTTGGCATCCGCGGGGCGGTGGGCTGTTCCGACCGCGCCAACACGGCAATCTCGAAGGCAACGCCGGAAGATTTTGATTTTGAATATATTTTCGGGGAACTGGGTGTGCGCTGGCTCCACACAGGAGGTATTTATGCGGCTTTGTCCGAGCAGTCCTGTAAGACGGTCATTGAAGCCATCAAGACGGCAAAGAAATACGGAACAATTGTTTCTTATGATCTGAACTACCGTCCGTCTATGTGGAGTGCCATCGGCGGCCAGGCAAAGGCGCAGGAAGTGAATAGGGAAATTGCAAAATATGTGGACGTGATGATCGGAAACGAAGAAGACTTTACCGCATGCCTTGGTTTTGAGGTGGAAGGGAACGATGAGAACTTAAAGGAGTTAAATCTTGACGGCTATAAGAAGATGATCAATGAAGCAGCCAAAACATACCCTAACTTTAAGGCAGTTGCCACCACACTTCGTGAAGTAAAGACGGCAACGGTAAACGACTGGAGTGCGATCTGCTGGGCAGACGGGGAGATCTACAAGGCTAAGGATTATAAGGGCCTTGAAATTATGGACCGTGTTGGTGGAGGAGATTCCTTTGCATCTGGGCTGATTTATGGTATGATAGCAACAGGAGACGCAGAGCTTGCAGTGAATTACGGCGCTGCCCACGGTGCGCTGGCGATGACTACGCCGGGAGATACTACCATGGCAAGTAAGAAAGAAGTAGAAGCCATCATGGGAGGGGCAGGTGCCAGGGTTCAACGGTAAGCTTTGCGGGAAAACTGTAAAAGGAGAACCGTAATGAACAAATGGCAAAGGATTAAGTTCCAACCCAACATTCCCCTTTCGGAAAACGGGGAAAAGGTAACAGCCTGTGCTGCCCACAGGCAGTTGTCAAAAGACGCAGCAAAAGAAGGCATGGTGCTTTTAAAGAATAACGGCCTGCTTCCCTTTTCTAAGGGGAGCAGGCTTGCGTTGTTTGGAAAGGCATGTTTTGATTACGTAAAGGGCGGCGGCGGAAGCGGCGACGTGACGGTGGACTATGTGGTCAATCTCCATGACGGTTTAAAAGCCCTTGGGGAATACGTCAGCTTATATGAAGAACTTTCAGATTTTTACCGGAAGGATGTGGACAGGCAGTATGCGGAAGGGGCAGAGCCGGGGATGACGGCGGAACCTGTGCTTTCGGAGGAACTGGTGAAAAAGGCAAGGGCGTTTACCGATACGGCGGTGATCAGCATCTGCCGGTTTTCCGGCGAAGGCTGGGACAGGAAGAGCAGCTTTGACGAAGGAAAGCAGGATGAGGAAAAGGAAGAAGGACTTTTAAAGAAGTCCAGAAAGCTCTTTGAGAGAGGCGACTTTTATCTGTCTGATGGAGAAACTGCCATGGTGGAATCCGTGAAAAAGCATTTCGACAAGATCGTGGTGGTCTTAAATGTAGGCGGCATGGTGGATACTTCCTGGTTTGTAAGAGAAGATAAGATAAAGTCCGTTTTGATGGCATGGCAGGGAGGCATGGAAGGCGGGCGCGCGGCGGCAGAGCTGTTATGCGGGATCGGGAATCCTTCCGGAAAGCTTTCCGACACCTTTGCGGGGGCGTTGGAGGATTACCCTTCCACGGCAGCCTTTCATGATTCGGAAAGCTGCGTGGATTACACAGAGGATATCTATGTGGGATACCGTTATTTTGAAACCATGCCGGGGGCGGCGGAAAAAGTCAACTATCCTTTTGGCTATGGACTTTCCTACACCTCTTTCCAAATAGATCAAGGAGAGGCTTTCGGGGAGGACGGAACGTATACCCTTCCGGTTACAGTCACGAATACCGGTAAAAAAGAAGGGAAAGAAGTCGTTCAGATCTACGGACAGGCTCCACAGGGAAAACTGGGGAAACCGGCCCGGGTATTGATCGCCTTTGAAAAGACAAGGGAATTAAAGCCTGGCGAGTCGCAGGTTTTGTCCGTTGATTTTTCCATAGATACTCTGGCTTCCTATGATGACCTTGGGAAGGTATGTAAGTCCGCTTATGTGCTGGAAGAAGGGGATTATGTTTTTTATGCGGGAAATTCTGTCCGGGATGCGGAAAAACTGGATCTGGTCTGTCATCTGGAAAGCCCTAAGGTGGTGCGGCAATTATCCGAACAATTATCCCCCACAGGGTTAAAGGAGCGGATGTGCGCTGACGGAGCGATGGAGACGCTTCCAACGAAAACGGGAAACGATCCCAATGCTATTCTGGTGGAGAAGACGCCTGCGGAAAAGCTGGACGGCTATATGCCTGCAGTCCGTGCCCAGGAGGGGAGAAACTGCTGGACCCATCCTTACAAGGAGGGGGTACGCCCTCTTATGGATGTGGCGGAAGGGAAAATGACCTTAGATGAATTTACGGCGCAGCTTACGGAGGAGGAGCTGGCACATTTGCTTGGCGGCCAGCCCAACACAGGTGTTGCCAATACCTTTGGCTTTGGGAACCTGCCGGAGTACGGGATCCCTAATGTGATGACGGCGGATGGACCTGCCGGGCTTCGGATCGTGCCGGAGTGCGGAGTCCATACCACGGCATGGCCCTGTGCCACACTGCTTGCATGTACCTTTAACCCTGAGTTGGTTTTTGAGGTAGGTGAGGCAGGAGCAAAGGAAGTGAAGGAAAACAATATCGGCGTTTGGCTGACTCCCGCAGTAAATATCCATAGAAGCCCTCTTTGCGGAAGGAACTTTGAGTACTATTCCGAAGACCCGTATCTGACCGGCGTAATGGCGGCAGCGATGGTGAAGGGGATCCAGTCTCAGCATATTGCGGCGTGTGTGAAGCACTTTGCATGTAATAACAAGGAGACCAACAGAAGAGACAGTGATTCCAGGGTTTCAGAGCGCGCTCTCAGGGAAATTTATTTAAAGGCATTTGAGATCATCGTAAAGACGGCAGATCCCTGGTGTATCATGTCCTCCTATAACATTATCAACGGCCATCGGGCATCTGAGTGCAGGGCGCTTTTGGAAGATATCCTGCGCGGCGAGTGGGGCTATCAGGGGATGGTCACCACGGACTGGTGGACGTTAGGGGAGCATTGTAAGGAAGTGAAGGCGGGCAACGACATGAAGATGGCATGCGGCGTGCCGGAAAACCTTTTAAAAGGCCTTAAGAGCGGAGCGTTATCCCGGGAAGAAATGGAAGTCTGTGTAAAACGGATTTTAGGCCTGATTTTGAAGATGGATTAATGTGTGTTTATGAGAGGAAAAGTAAGGATATACCATGTTACCGGAGCAATTTTTATGTAGAATGGAAAAACTTCTGGGAGAAGAATACGAAAGCTTTCTGGAAAGTTACAGCCAGCCCAGATTTCAATCCCTCCGCATTAACCATTTGAAGGACGGGAAAGAGAGCGTACGGGAAAAGGCGGATTTTTTCGGGGAAGAGGTGCCCTGGGCTTTGGGCGGTTATTATTATAAGGAAGGATCCCATCCGGGAAAGCATCCATTCCACGAGGCAGGGGTGTATTATATCCAAGAGGCAAGCGCTATGGCGCCTGCCTGCGCCCTTGGCGCACTTCCGGGGGAGAGGATCTTAGACCTGTGTGCCGCACCGGGAGGGAAGAGCGCCCAGATTGCGGATGCGTTAGGCGGGCAGGGAATTTTGATCTGCAATGAGATCCACCCTCAGAGGGCAAAGATCCTGTCGGAAAACGTGGAGCGGATGGGAGTAGGAAACGCTCTTGTCTTAAACCACGAGCCTGCTTATCTGGCACATCGGTTTCCGGAAGCCTTTGACAGGATATTAGTGGACGCCCCCTGCTCCGGTGAGGGGATGTTCCGCAAAAATGAGGAGGCAGCAGGCCAGTGGAGCGCAGATAACGTGGCCATGTGTGCGGCAAGGCAGCGGGAGATCATGGAATACGCCGCCGGCATGTTAAAGAAAGGCGGTGTGATGGTCTATTCTACCTGTACCTTTGCGCCTGAGGAGAATGAAGAAAACGTGAACTGGTTTTTAAAGGAACACCCGGAGTTTTCTTTGGAAGAGTCTAGGCGGCTTTGGCCCCATAAAGTGAAAGGGGAGGGCCATTTTTTAGCCCGCTTTACAAAAGACGGGGACAGCAAAGGGGAAGCTGCCGTCTTTGGCGTGGAAAGAGGGATAAAGGAAAAGGACTGCAAAGAGTGGCTTGCCTTTAAGTCAAAGTACCTGAAAAGGGATTTTCAGGGAATCTATGTAATATTTGGCGGCCAGCTTTACCTTGTACCAGAGGAATGTCCGTCATTAAAGGGGCTGAAAGCGCTGCGGGCCGGACTGCATTTGGGAACGGTGAAAAAGGACCGGTTTGAGCCTTCCCATGCCCTGGCGCTTTTTCTGAAACCGGAGGAGGCCGTATTTTCCCACGACCTGTCCTTAGAGCAGGCCGGGAAGTATGTAAAAGGGGAAACCTTTGCCGCGGAAGGGGAAAAGGGCTGGTATCTGATCTGTGTGGAAGGATACTCGCTGGGATTTGGGAAGCTTTCAGGCGGTATCATGAAGAATCATTATCCAAAAGGGCTTAGAAAATAAGCAGGGCGGAGTTGGCGAAAGAAAGAAAACAGGTTGAAACAACAGGTATGGCATGGAGAGATCGGATGAAGAAGAAACGGTATATGGCAGCGGCGCTTTTATGTTCGGCAGTCCTTTTTTCCGGGTGCGGCGCAGGCGGAAATGCAAATATCAGCGCAGGGATGGAACAGGTGGAAGCCTTAGAGTATGACAATGCGCTTGCAAGTTTTCAGGCGGCAAGGGAAGCAAAAGAAAATGAACGGCTGATCCTTAGGGGGGAAGGGCTTGCCTATATGGGAAAGACCATGTATGCGGAGGCGGCCGCGGCTTTGGAGGGCGCCCTTGCAGGCAGTGACGGGCGGATTGGGCCTTTGGACTATGACATCAATTATTATCTTGCCACGGCATATTACAAACTGGGAGAAAAAGATAAGGCGGTCAGGGTTTATAATGCGATCGTGGCCCTTGAGGAAGGGGAGAGGGATGCCTATTACCTGAGGGGTGTCATCTATACGGAACAGGGAAATATGGAAGCCGCAAGGGCAGATTTTGACAAGACCATTTCCTTAAATAAAAGTGATTATAACAGGCTGATTGATATTTATGAAGTGTTAGAAGGCAATGGTTTCCGAGAGGTTGGACAGGAGTATCTTCAGGCTGCCATGGATGGCGGAACGAAGAATATGACGAATTTTGAAAAAGGCAGGATCTGCTATTTTTTGGAGGACTATGAAAACGCCCGTACCTATCTGGAAAAAGCAAGGGATGAGAGCGGCTATGAGGCGGTGCTGTTTTTGGGAAAGACCCATGAGATCCTTGGAGACAGTAATTATGCGATCAGCGTATATAATACTTACCTGGATAATAACGAACCTAACCCGCAGGTCTTAAACCAGCTTGGCCTTTGTAAGATGAATCTGGAGGATTACCAAGGGGCGCTGACGGCTTTTCAGGCTGCCATGAATGTCGAAAATAACGGTATGATGCAGACTCTGAAAATGAATGAGATCATTGCCTATGAGTACCTTGGGGAATACAGGCAGGCGGAAGTGCTGATGGGGAGTTATCTGAAAAATTACCCGGATGACCAGGTGGCGAAGCGGGAGCACACGTTTTTACAGACACGCTGATGTTACCATATTTATGTTAACAATGTTATGGTAACACAATATCTTGTGTTTGTGGTTGACTTTTAATTAGGCGGATGATAAACTCTTTGTATACGGTTTTTCTGGGAATTATGTAAACCAGTAGGAAAATATCAAAGGGGGAAATTTCATGTTCCAGGTTATAAAAAGAGAAGGGGAAATGGCGGATTTTACACTGACCAAGATCAGCGACGCCATTATGAAAGCATTTAACGCCACGGACGTGCAGTACAATAATGATGTGGTAGATCTGCTTGCCCTTCGCGTTACGGCAGACTTTCAGGGAAAGGTAAAAAACGACGGTATCCACGTGGAGGATATTCAGGACAGTGTGGAGAAAGTTTTAGAACAGGCCGGTTATGCGGAAGCTGCCAAGGCATATATTTTGTACCGGAAACAGCGCGAAAAAATCCGCACCATGAAATCTACCATTTTGGATTATAAAGATGTGGTGAACAGCTATGTGAAAGTGGAGGACTGGCGGGTAAAGGAAAACTCTACCGTCACCTATTCGGTGGGCGGGCTTATTTTGAGCAATTCCGGTGCAGTCACTGCAAATTACTGGCTTTCTGAGATTTATGACGAGGAGATAGCGGAAGCACACAGAAATGCGGACATCCATATCCATGACCTTTCCATGCTGACTGGTTATTGTGCGGGATGGTCTTTAAAACAGCTTATTACGGAAGGTCTTGGCGGTATTACCGGAAAGATCACTTCCGCACCTGCGGCGCACTTATCGGTGCTGTGTAACCAGATGGTAAATTTCCTTGGCATTATGCAGAACGAATGGGCAGGCGCACAGGCATTTTCCTCGTTTGATACCTATCTGGCCCCTTTTGTGAAAGTGGACAATCTTTCCTATAAGGAAGTTAAAAAATGTATTGAGTCGTTTATTTATGGCGTTAACACGCCAAGCCGCTGGGGAACGCAGGCGCCTTTTTCCAATATCACCCTTGACTGGACGGTACCTTCAGACTTGGCGGAACTGCCTGCTATCGTGGGCGGTGTGGAGATGGATTTTAGATATAAAGACTGTAAGAAGGAAATGGACATGATCAACAAGGCGTTCATTGAGACCATGATCGAAGGTGACGCCAACGGGAGAGGGTTCCAGTACCCGATCCCTACATATTCCATTACCAGGGATTTTGATTGGTCGGACACGGAAAATAACCGACTTTTGTTTGAAATGACGGCAAAATACGGAACGCCGTATTTTTCCAATTATATTAATTCTGATATGGAGCCCGGCGATGTACGGAGCATGTGCTGCAGGCTGCGCCTTGACCTTAGGGAACTTCGAAAAAAGACAGGGGGATTTTTCGGGTCAGGGGAAAGTACGGGAAGCGTTGGCGTAGTCACCATAAATATGCCAAGGATCGCTTATCTTTCCGCTACGAAGGATGATTTTTACAAGCGCTTGAACAAGATGATGGACATTGCGGCCAGATCCCTTAAGATGAAACGGGATGTGATCACCAGGCTGTTAAATGAAGGGCTTTACCCATACACGAAGCGCTATTTGGGAACCTTTGACAACCATTTTTCCACCATCGGGCTGATTGGCATGAACGAGGCAGGGCTAAACGCCAACTGGCTCCGTGCGGATATGACGGACCGGAAGACTCAGGAATTTACGAAAGAAGTTTTAAACCATATGCGGAACCGGTTATCGGATTACCAGGAGCAGTACGGAGATCTCTATAATCTGGAGGCTACGCCGGCGGAAAGCACTACTTATCGTCTTGCAAAGCATGACAAGAAGAGATGGCCGGCTATTAAAACCGCGGGCAAGAAGGGAGACACGCCGTATTATACCAACTCCTCACATTTGCCGGTAGATTTTTCCGAGGACATCTTTGACGCACTGGATATTCAGGATGAGCTTCAGACCCTGTACACGTCAGGAACTGTTTTTCATGCATTTTTAGGGGAAAAGCTTCCCGATTGGAAGGCGGCGGCGGATCTGATCAAGACCATTGCGGAAAACTATAAGCTTCCTTATTATACGCTTTCGCCCACTTATTCAATCTGTAAGGAACATGGGTATCTGGCAGGGGAACAAAAGGTATGCCCGCACTGTGGCAGGAGGACTGAAATTTACAGCCGTATCACGGGCTACTACAGGCCGGTGCAGAACTGGAATGACGGGAAGCTGCAGGAGTATGCGAACCGTACGACCTATGAGATTTCCAAGTCTGTTTTGAAAAAGCCTGTTACCAGTATGGTGATGCTCTCGGATTATGAAAATGACGTGAAGGTCTCCGTAAGTACCCCGGAGCAGGTTGCTTATCTGTTTACGACAAAAACCTGTCCTAACTGTAAGCTGGCAAAGGAATACCTGAAGGATTTTAAATACATTTTGATCGATGCGGAAGAAAATATAGAATTGGCAGGAAAGTATGGTGTGATGCAGGCGCCTACTTTAGTGATCGCGGAGGGCGGAAAAGTCCACAAGTACGGCAACGCATCCCGTATTAAGCAGTTTGTGGACAGTCAGATGAAGGTCCTTGTGTAAACAAAACGAATGGAAAAGACGTTGCGTGAAACAACGTCTTTTTGTCAAATACAAAAAGAAGGGATATCAATATGATCAACAAACTGGTAGAAAAGATTAAAAAGACAAATGCCCCTATCGTGGTGGGGTTAGACCCGATGATGAAATTTGTTCCGGGGCATATTCAAAGGAAGGCATTTGAAGAATACGGTGAGACGTTAGAGGGGGCTGCAGAAGCAATCTGGCAGTATAATAAGGCACTTGTGGACCATATTTACGATCTGGTTCCGGCAGTGAAGCCACAGATTGCCATGTATGAGCAGTTTGGGATTCCGGGGCTTATTGCCTTTAAAAAGACGATCGACTACTGTAAGGAAAAAGATCTGGTGGTGATAGGAGACGTTAAAAGAGGCGATATCGGCTCTACTTCAGAGGCATATGCGGTGGGGCATCTTGGTAAAGTAAAGGTAGGAGAGAAGTCCTATTATGGGTTTGATGAGGATTTTGCAACCGTAAACCCCTATCTTGGCTCTGACGGCGTGGATCCTTTTATCAAGGTATGCAAAGAGGAAAAGAAAGGGCTGTTTATTTTGGTCAAAACCTCCAATCCCAGCAGCGGGGAGTTCCAGGACAGGGTGATCAAAGATGCGGACAAGCCCCTTTATGAGGTGGTTGGCGAACAGGTTGCCAGGTGGGCGGAAGGCCACATGGGAGAGTCGTACAGTTATATCGGGGCGGTAGTTGGCGCTACGTATCCGGAGATGGGTAAAATCCTTCGTAAGGTAATGCCTAAAAGTTATATTTTGGTGCCGGGATATGGCGCTCAGGGTGGAAAGGGAAAAGACCTGGTCCATTTCTTTAACGAAGACGGCTTAGGGGCGATCGTCAATTCATCCAGAGGGATCATTGCGGCTTACCAGCAGGAAACATATGCTTCCTTTGGGGAGGAAAATTTTGCGGACGCGGCAAGAGCGGCTGTTATAGATATGCAAAAGGATATCGCAGAGGCGCTGGGCTGAATTGCCGTACATAACTGAATGCGTGGATCAGGGCAGGGTTTACATTTTTTTTATTGTTTGATATAATAATGGTAAACAATGGATCGGCGGGTAAGAAGGTGGTCATAGTATGACTAAAAAGGAGTGCCTATGAGAATAGCGGGAGTGCATAGTACGAATTATATATATGGCAAGATAGCCAGCGGCAAACGGATCCAGACTGCGGCAGATGATGCGGCAGGGCTTGCCATTGCCCAGAAACTTAAGAAAAACAGCAATGCGCTTGACGTTGGCGCATCCAATATCAGGGATGGAATCGGTGTTGCCAATATCAAGGACAGCGCCCTTGGAACCATGCAGGAGTCCTTGCAAAGGATCAGGGAACTGAGCGTGAAAGCCTCAAACGGATTGTATGGTGATTCTGAAAAACAGATGATCCAGGGGGAGGTTGACCAGCTTTTAAAGGATATTGAACATACGGCGGTAGGAACGAGCTACAATGAGCTAAAGCTCCTTGACGGCAGTATGGCTGATATGAATCTGGCAACAAATCCGGACGGCACGGGCATGAAGATCCAGATGGAAAATGTTACGTTGAAAGCCCTTGGGATTGATGGCTATGATGTTACCGGCAGCTTTGACATTGGGGCGATTGACGCGGCTATGGATAAGATCAGTGCGGCAAGGAGTAAGACAGGGGCAGCCACCAATGCCTTGGAGCATGCTTATAATTATAATACGGGGGCATCTTTTGATCTGACGGCATCAAGAAGCCGTATTGAGGATGTGGATCTGCCGATGGCAGTCTCCGAACAAAAGAAAAACAAACTGATGCAGGATTACCGCATGGGTATGATACGAAGGAGAATGCAGGAAGATTCAGGGATCATGCGGCTGTTCGGCGGGATGTGACCATGAACGGTACGAAAGAAAATATATTTCATAATTGGGTTCAAAGTAGTATATTGATCCGGCAGGGTTTTACCCTGCCGGATTTTTGTGGTTTATGTTGAAAGGTAAAGGATTATATTGGCCAGACAGTCTTCTTTGCGGAACAGACATTGACAAATAAAAACAATTTTTGTACAATGAAGACAAAACATAGTCAAAGACGAAAAGGATTTAGTCTAAAATGGAGGCAAGGAGGCTTATGGAAGGGATGGAGAGAAATTATCGGGTATCAGATTCAGAGATGGAAGTTATGAAAATGCTGTGGAGGCAAAAGGAAGGGATCAAGCAGTCACAATTGCTGGATTTGTTCACAAAAGAGGGAAAGGAGTGGAAGCGGCAGACCCTTAACACATTTCTTTCCAGATTGGAAACAAAAGGACTGGTCATACGGGAAAGAGGACTTGTACGGGCGGCGGTTGAAGAGGAGGAATATAATTTTTCGCAGGCCCAAAATGCAATTGATAATATGTATGGTGGGAAGCTTAGTAATTTCGTTGCGGCATTTATCAGGAGAAATGCCGTTAATAAAGAAGATCTTGAGGAATTAAATGTGTATTTAACGGAGTTGGAAAATAAATAAAGACATGGAAGTCTTGGGAATGAGGAAAGCTTATGAGATGCATTCTGGTGTTATGCCTGTCTGGCAGTGTGTTGGAAATTTTGTATTTTTCTTTGGGATATGCGTTAGCCGGAAAAATTTCTGCAGACTGGAAGTATCGGATGATGAAAGGGGTGATTCTTTTTTATTTAGTTCCACTGCCATTTTTGAAATGGTTCTATAAGGAAGTGATCGATCTTGTTTTTTGCAGGCAGCCTGCTTTAAAGTGGGCAGTGCATTATTATACCGACAAAAGTCTGATTATCTATAGTGATGGAAGATTTTTGTTTAATCAGGCTTTTCGTGAACAATACAAGACAACGGATATGGATCATGATCGCAATGGTCATTATGACATGGCAGTGTATGCGATATCTGTATAATAAGGTTCAGATGGAGCGGTTAGGAAGGCAGGTTTTGAAGCGGGAAGATGACGGACAAATAGAACAGATACGACGGCAGTATTCGATACGCAATAAGGTTAAATGTCTTGTCTGTCGTGAGGACTATGCTGCAGGGAATATAGTTTTTACGACTGGGATTGTCTGTCCGGTCATTTTTATCTTTGCCAGAATGCAGGGCAGGGAAAGAGAAATGATATTGAATCATGAAATGGTTCATATCAAGCGGCGTGATGTATTGTGGAGGGTATTGGTCACCGCTGTGCAGGTTGTCCATTGGTATAACCCTATCGTGTGGCTTCTGCCCGGTGAATTTGAAAGAATATGTGAAATGTCCTGTGACGAGCGGGTTTTACAGGGGAGGAGCGATGAAGAAAAGAAAGAATACCTTAAGATGCTGTTTACTATGGCGGTGGAGGAGAAGGAAGAGAAGCCATATATTTTGGGACTGAGTAAAAGGGGAAAACGTTTGAAAGAAAGGATGGATAATGTAATGAAGGATAAAAAAAGATGTTTTGGGAAAATAGCGTCTGCGTGTATTGTAGGGGCGGCGATGTTTTTGAATACGTTGACAGTGTTTGCTTATGAGGATATGCAGTTTGCAAAAGTGCCAAAGGAAAATGAAGGACAATTAGATATGATGCTGCAGGGGGATTTTGCATTTATATCGAGTGTACGTAACGAAACAGTACAGGACTATTTGTTTGAAGATCAGATAATGAGTATGTGTGTTGTGTATGAGATGCAATTTGTTGATAGGGAAGGGATTGTATATCCAGTGAATGATGAAATTAGTTCTCATGCACTATGTAATCATAATTATGTAGTAGGGGAGGTACACCATCATAAAAAAAATTCAGATGGAAGTTGTATAATGGTAATTTATGATGCAAAAAGATGCACGAAATGTAATGGCACACAGATAGGCGAAGAAAAGGGCAGATTAAGCTATAAAGTATGTCCTCATTGATTTTTTCTTTATTCTGTGTAATGGTAGATATATTTTCTTTCAGGGTATTGACGATACTGGAAAATTATGTTAATTTAAAAGTGACTACTAAACGTAGTCGACAACGTTGGTTTATAAAATACTCAAAGGGAGAAAATGCTATGAATATTAAATAAGTATTGTGTGTGGCATTGATGGGCAGTATGGTATTTTCGATGTCAGCACTTGCAGCACCGGGAGAGGATTCAACTGTTTCTATTGTCTGTCAGGATGAAAAAGACTGTATTGAGCAATTGGAATCCATAAAGCTAAATACGATGGAACCGATAAGCTTGAGTCAGTCTGAGGTGGCATCATTGTTCGCAGAAAAAGATGGGATTCAGCCGTATACTACAGTTCCGGATGATTGCGAACCTAATGATACATTTACGACCGCATATCCATATAACCAAGTGCCGGAAATGACACCACAGTTAACGGGAAAAAACCAATTGTTTACATTGGGGATGCGGCATGCGGGGCTTCATTCTGCGGAGGATGAAGATTGGTATTCAATAAAGTTGACAGCGGGAGAAACTTATTTTGTGGATATTAGGAATCTTGTGCAGTGCGACTGGTTTATTGAGGTATATTATATAAGATCAGATAACACGGGTTATTGTTATTCTTCCGATCCTTCATTGAGACCTGTATATTCAAAAAAGACTGAAAAATACTTTTATTTTGACGCACAAGATACTGGTACCCATTATATCAGAGTTACCAGTGGAGGTGACTGGTCTGACCAAATGCATTACTTTTTCTATGTAGGTCCGGCTATTCAGACTTTTGATATTGTTGATATGCCGACATATGGCGGTGTGTAAATGGTGGGGAGCAGCTATAGGACATATACTTGTGATTTGAGTGGGATGGCAGTGCCTGCGCAAACGGCAATTGTTAATTTATCTATGAGTGATAGTTTTTCAGGAAGCACGATATGTCCTAAAGTTGACAAATATATGAGTGCCGGGGGGAAAACGTATTACAGTAAAAGCGGTTCCAATGTAATTAGTGGTATTGCCAATGCGTCATTAGGTCAGGCATGGACAATCGGAGGCAGATGTTCAAAATCAATGCATGCCACCTATTGGTCAGGAAAATTAAATGGAAGGTTTGCATGTATCATGGCACCGTATCCAGGGAATGAATTATCTTTTTAAAAGAATATTTTGAATTTGCGTATTTGGGCCAGTTCCCCCATGGGAAAGGTTCATACGGGAAAGGCATGGGTATTAGTATGGCAGTAAGCGGAGTAGGCAGTTCATTTTCATACATTTATAATTCAAAAACAGGGAAATTATCCTCTAAAGATGGTTCTGAAAATGAATTTACAGATTATTTTAACGGAAATATTGAGGGGAAAGATTCCGAGACGCTAAACGGATTTGATGCCGGCAATAAAGGCAGTATGAAAAGGCTGGTGGAGCTGTTGGAAAAAGGCATGATAGGCAAGAATATCCTTGACAGCTTAAATGGTGACGAATATGAGATATCCGGTGAAATTGTTGATGCGGCAACATCGGAGTATGCCGTTAACGGCAAGAAAATTTTTACTTGTTATGGGGGAATGCCTTATACACCGGAAGAAATCGGGCAATTTATGTCAAAGCAGTCTTTTAAGACCCGCCAGTCAAAAGCCTATGATTCTGCCACGAACAGCATCAACATTGCGGTAGGAGATGTGTTTGATCTGGGAAACGGCTACAGGCTGACAGTCAAGGATGACTATATCTATGGGGAAGGATACGGGAAAGATAAGGAAAAAGATGAAAAGGTGAGTCTGCTGGAAAGGGCATTGGAAGCTTTGGTCCATTTTGCGGATCAGCAGTGGATGGCGGCCACGATGGATGTAACAGCAGGGGGCAGTGATGCTTTGCTGGGTTTTTTAAGGGAATTGGGCGTGGACACTGGCAAAGAATTTGTCATTAATGGAACAAAGTGCGAAGTAAGGAACGGGAAAATACGCGAGGTGGGAAATTACAATGCGGTTCCCGGTTCCGCATATGAAAAGGCTTTACAGCGCAGCGAGGAGATGGCTTACATTCCTTTGTGCCAAAGGATGGCTTGACAGCTAGTGCGGCGGAAAACGATCTTGGAAAAATGGCTGTTACAAGAACATTGCTGCCTGCAACAGTTATCTGAAATGTCCTGGCCCAAACATCTGCTTGGTATGATTTTGCAGTCGTTTGGTCCAGGGCATAAGTTTTTTGTCAGATTTATCAAATTATAATAAATTTTCTGTTGACAAAATAAATATTGTTTCGTTTTCATAAACGAAAGCATATTTTCTAGTATTGTCCATAAGGCGTACTGCCTTGACTTCTTAACACATCGTATGTAGATTTTGCTGCGTTCCAGAAAATTCATGCTTTGAATCCATTATATTATTGCAGGTTTTTTTTGGGTGAGGCCTCTTAAGAGCCCCAAAAGGAGGTTTTGATGGTAAAAAAGAAGAAAGGGTACCGGCTGCAGTGGCATCCGGCGTTTTATGCCGGGCTGCAGATCGAGCTGGGGAAGGACGCAGGCAATCTTATATTTGAAAATGAACATCAGCTAAGGACGAAACCGTTGGAAGCTGGAGAAATATCTGCTGGAGAAGCGCAATTACCATTTTGTAAAAAACGAAGAGAGGATATTCCATATCGCTGGCAATGATTTCGTCATGCAGCTTATCGTTACGTCTCAGATAACGAAAGAAGAGAACCTGTGGCTTTGGAGTCTGTGCAATCGGATTGAGGATACAGGAACTGTAGAAAGGCTGGTCAGCGAGTACGGGAAAAATAAGACCTGCCGGCACTATGAGCCGGTTATGGATATGATAGTGCGGGCTAATAGAAAGCAGTTTGGATTGGAGGATAAATTCAGCCTGCCGTTTTCCGTAGTTCTTCGGCGCAGGAAACGGCAGGACTGAATTGCTGCGACATTTTTCACTATTTCTATTTGACAAATGTCGAAACCTATGTATAATAGTAAGAGGGTTTTTTGTTTGCGGCAGGCGGACAGATGTATTTATGATAGTGGATGATAAGTGCACCGAACCTGAGGTTGGGTGCATTTTTATGCAGTGCTATTTTAGTGTGCTAAAGCGATGATACGTCAAAGCATTATAAGTGGAAATAAAAAGGAGATTTACAGGATGTTAAAGTATGTGGCAAAACGATTATTACTTGCAGTAGTGACAATCTGGGCAGTTGCAACTCTTACTTTTTTTTTGATGAACATGGTTCCGGGCGGACCGTTCTTATCGGAAAAGGCAATCAGCCCTCAGGCAACGGCAGCGTTGGAGGCTAAGTACGGCCTGGATAAACCGCTGTTCCAGAGATATCTTACTTATATGAGTGATGCCCTGCACGGGGATTTTGGGGATAGCTTAAAACAAAGAGGACGTACCGTTATGTCTATCATCCAGATGAAGTTCCCGGTATCAGCCAGGGTAGGCGGGATCTCGGTGCTGGTATCTTTGCTGCTTGGGATTCCGCTAGGCTGTATCGCAGCTTTAAAGAGGGGGAAATTTTTAGACAGCCTGATCAGCGTGGTCGCTACCTGCGGGATAGCGGTGCCGAGCTTTGTGATCTGTACCTTGTTGATGTATACCCTGGGGGTAAAGTTAAGAGTGCTTCCCACTATGGGATTAAACGGCTGGAAAAATTATATCATGCCGGTGATCGCTCTTTCCTTTTATCCTACCGCATATATCATGAGGCTGATGCGCTCTTCCATGCTTGACGTGCTTGGGCAGGATTACATGCGCACGGCCAAGGCAAAGGGTGTGGCGGGCTTTTGGATCATCTTTAAACATGCGCTTCGGAACGCCGTCTTACCGGTTGTTACATACGTAGGACCTATGCTGGCATACACGGTAACGGGAAGTTTTGTGGTGGAAAAGATTTTTGTGATTCCCGGCCTTGGGGGAGAATTTATTGGCGCCATCAGCGGGCGTGATTATACATTGATCATGGGAACGACTATTTTCCTTGCCACCCTTATTATCGTCATGAATGTGGTGGTGGATATTGTCTATAAGCTGGTAGACCCCCGTATTAAACTGAAGTAAGGAGCGGATTATGAAACAGAACCCATTAAGTTTTCAACTGAAATTAAATCCGGAAGATTTCCTTCCGGCGACGGAAGAGGAGAAGCAAAGCCAGATCATCATGCGTGAAAGCGTCAGCTTTTGGAAGGACGGTATGCGTCGTCTGGTAAAAAATAAAGTGGCAATGGTAAGCCTTGTGATCATTGTTCTGGTCATGATCTTTTCCTTTATCGTACCGATATTTTATCCCTATACATACAAGGAGCAGATCAAAGGGGCCAATCATCTTGCACCCATGGAATATTCCGAAGAGGAACAGGCCAGGATCGATGCAGGGGAGAAGGTGTTCCCGCACATTTTCGGAACGGATAAGATGGGCCGAGATTACGCCATCCGCGTGATGGTGGGAAGCCGGATTTCTTTACTGGTGGGGCTTATCGCAACGGCGATTATTTTAGTCATTGGTTCTTTGTATGGTTCCATAGCGGCATTTTTTGGCGGCTGGGCAGACCTTATCATGATGCGGATCGTAGACATCATTTATACCATACCGGATATCCTTTTGATCGTTTTGTTATCTTTTGCGTTAAAAGCGCCCCTGGCAGGACTTAAAACCGTACCGGGATTTGCCTGGGTGGGCGTAGTGGGGGAAAACCTGATCAGTATTTTCGTGGTGTTTGCTCTTTTATACTGGGTCGGCATGGCAAGGATGGTCAGAAGCCAGATTTTGACGTTGAAGGAAAGTGAATATGTTACGGCGGCCAGGGCGCTGGGGGTTGGCAACGGGAAGATAATCAGAAAGCATCTTTTGACCAACTGTATCGGTACCTTGATCGTGACCACGACTTTGCAGATCCCGTCATCTATTTTTACGGAAAGTTTTTTGAGCTTTTTGGGCATGGGGGTTGCGGTTCCCCTGCCTTCTCTGGGAAGCCTTGCAAGTGACGCGTTAAACGGTATCAACACGTATCCTTATCTGCTTTTTATACCGGCAGCGCTTATCAGTCTGATCATTTTAAGCTTTAACCTGTTTGGGGATGGGCTGCGGGATGCGTTTGACCCGAAATTAAAACATTAGGAGGGGCGGTTTAACAGTATGTCAGAATACCTTGTTGATATCAAAAATGAACGACTTTCTTTTTTCACTCCTGCCGGTGAGGTAAAGGCATTAAATGATGTTTCCATCTGCTTAAAGGAAGGGGAAGTGCTGGGAATCGTAGGGGAAAGCGGGTCAGGGAAATCCGTGACGGCCTATAGCTTGATGGGGCTTACCGCTCATCCGGGCAGACTGATCGGCGGCAGTCTTTCCTTTAACGGGCACAAGATTGACCAGATGTCGGATAAAGAGATGCGCGCGATCAGAGGAAATGAGATTTCTATCATTTTCCAGGATCCTATGACAAGCTTAAATCCGGTTTACACCATAGGGAACCAGATCATGGAGGCGGTGCTTCTCCATACGGATAAAAACAGGGCCCAGGCGAAAGAAAGGGCCAAAGAACTTCTGGAGCTTGTAGGGATCAATGAGCCGGAAAAGCGGCTTCATCAGTATCCCCATGAACTTTCCGGCGGTATGCGGCAAAGGGTGATGATCGCAACGGCTCTTGCCTGTGAACCGAAGCTTTTGATTGCGGATGAGCCTACCACGGCTTTGGACGTGACCATCCAGGCGCAGATTTTGGAACTGATGATGGAATTAAAGGATAAGCTTGGGATGGCGATCATCATGATCACTCATGATCTTGGCGTGGTTGCCAGCATGTGTGAACGGATTGCGGTGATGTATGCGGGTAAGATTGTGGAATACGGAACGGCAGAGGATATTTTTTATGAGCCCAAGCACCAATATACCAAAGGGCTGATCCGGTCCATACCGAGGCTGGATACCAAGGAGCATGAGCGTCTTGTGCCCATTGAGGGAACGCCGGTGGATATGTTAAATCCCCCCAAGGGGTGTCCTTTTGCACCAAGGTGTGAGGCCTGCATGAAGATCTGCCTGCGGGAAATGCCCCCGGTAACAAATTTTGGGGAAATCCATTATACCCAGTGCTGGCTGAACCAAAAGGAAGCGTATGAGGCAGGCCGCAGGGAGAAAGGAGCCGCAAATGAGTGAGAATTTAGTACAGATAGAGCATCTGCGCCAGTATTTCCCGGCGGGAGGCTTTGGGAAGAATAAAAAATATGTCCGGGCGGTAGACGATGTGTCTTTTACCATAGGGAGAGGGGAGACGTTAGGGCTGGTGGGTGAGTCCGGATGTGGGAAGACTACCACGGGAAGGACATTGCTGCGGCTTTACGAACCTACGGGAGGACGTTTTGTCTATGACGGCGAAGTGATCTTTGACGTGGAAAAGAAACAGTATGTGGATATGCTCCCTTACAGAAAAAAAATGCAGATCGTCTTTCAGGATCCTTATGCAAGCCTTGACCCCCGTATGACCATAGGGGATATTGTGGGGGAGGCTATTGATGTCCATAAAATGGCGGCGGACAAAAAGGAAAGATACGACATCATTATAGAAATGCTGCGGCGGGTGGGATTAAATTCCGAACACGCAAACCGGTACCCTCATGAATTTTCCGGCGGTCAGAGACAGCGTGTGGGGATAGCCAGGGCATTAGCCGTAAAGCCTGAATTTATCGTCTGTGACGAGCCAATCTCAGCTCTGGATGTTTCCATTCAGGCACAGGTGATCAATATGTTTGAGGATCTGCAGGAAGAAATGGGGCTTACTTATCTGTTTATAGCCCATGATCTTTCTGCGGTAAAGCACATTTCAAACCGGATCGGCGTTATGTACTTAGGCAGGATGGTGGAATTGGCGGACAGCTATGAGCTGATCACAAGGCCGCGTCACCCGTATACAAAGAGTTTGATCTCTTCGATTCCCATTGCGGATCCGAAAACCGCTAAGGAAAGCAAACGTATCGTGTTAGAAGGGGATGTGCCAAGCCCGTTAAATCCGCCTTCGGGGTGCCGTTTCCGGACCAGATGCCCTTATGCGGATGAAAGATGCGCGGAGGAAATGCCCATCTGGCAGGAATTAGAAAAAGGGCATTTTGCAGCATGTCACCATATTGACAAATGTAATTAAATATGATAAACTATCACGGGAGGTTTGTATCAAACCAACCGGGCTGTTTATAAATTATTTTAAGAGGAGGAATTATTATGAAAAAAAGAGTACTTGCACTCTTGTTGGCGGCAACCATGGTATTTGGCCTGACAGCTTGCGGCGGCAGGGATACACCTGCCACAGACAATACACAGGCACAGGATAATACAGATGCTGCCGGCGATGAAGCAACAGACGCTGCAGATGATCAGGCACCTGCAGGGGATGCACAGCAGGCGTCAACCGGCGAAAAGATCCTTTCCGTTCAGGTAGGACCTGACCCTGAGACCATTGATCCTGCATTGAACAGTGCAGTGGATGGCGGAAACATGTTATTACATTCGTTTGAATGCCTTTTGAGCGTTGACCAGGAAGGCAAGCTAGTTCCCGGACAGGCAGAAAGCTGGGAGACAAGTGAAGACGGTCTTACATGGACCTTCCATTTACGGGATGGCTTGAAATGGTCTGACGGTTCCGATCTGACAGCAAAAGATTTCGAGTATAGCTGGAAGAGGGTATGCGACCCTATGGTAGCGGCTCCTTATGCAGAGACCGTACTTGGCATGGTAGAAGGTTTTGCGGAGGCGACAGCGGAAGATGGCGATCTGAATGCCCTTCAGGTAACGGCAGAAGATGATAAGACACTGGTTGTTACATTAAGCGCACCTTGTTCCTATTTCGGAAGTCTTGCGGCATTTGCAACCTTAAGCCCAGTTCAGCAGGCAACCGTTGACGCTAATGGCGACGCATGGGCGACCGCAGCGGAGACATATATCTCCAATGGTCCTTTCTATGTATCCGAGTGGGTTCCCGGTTCCCATATCCTTATGAGCAAGAACCCCAACTACTGGAATGCGGATGCGATCAAGTTAGACGGTATCAAATGGCATTTGATCGAGGATGCTAACGCATCTTACAGTGCATATCAGACAGGGGAAGTCCTGATGATCAAGGATGTTCCGACAGAGGAAATTCCTTCCTTAAACGGAAGTGCAGATTTCTTCGTTGACCCGATTATTGGTACTTATTACTTAAGCGTAAATACCCAGAAGGAGCCTTTTACGGATGTTAACGTGCGTAAGGCATTAAGCCTTGCTATCGACCGTGATTACGTGGCAAATACCCTGATGCAGGGAACTTATTCACCGGCTTATAATTTCATGGGGCCCGGCTGGATCGATACAGACGGAAGCCAGTTCATGGATAAGGCAAACGGCGGCCAGACTTACATTTCAGAAGACTACGAAGCAAACCTTGAGGAAGCAAAACAGCTTCTTGCGGACGCAGGGTACGAAGGCGGTGAAGGCCTTCCTGCGATCACCTACTCCACCAACGATGCCGGTTATCACAAAGTGGTTGCTGAGTACTTACAGCAGGCATGGGGAGAACTTGGGATTGAAGTTTCCGTAGATATCGTAGAATGGGCAAGCTTCACACCCATGAGACGTAACGGCGATTACGATGCTTCCCGTAACGGCTGGGTAGGGGATTACAGCGATCCTTCCAACATGCTGGATCTGCTTTATTCCACTAACGGCAACAACGACGGCAAGTTTAAAAATGCTGAGTATGATGCGGCTATGGATATTTCAAGGACTACGCTGGATGCCGCAGAGCGTTCAGAATCCCTTCACAAAGCGGAAGATATCCTGATGGAAGAAGCGGGATGTATCCCGGTAGCTTATTACAATGACTTCTGGTTACAGAGTGATAAGATTACAGGTTCCTGGCATTCACCTTACGGATACTGGTATTTTATGTATGCGGATATCGCTGAATAAAGTCAGGGAGTAAACTTACGGATTTTTATTTAGTAATATATGAGACAGGCTGTGGTTTGACCATGGCCTGTTTTTTTGAGCCATTGATTTTATTGTGATATTGTTCTAAAATACAGTCAGGAAGCGTTGAATGCCCGAAAGGGAGCCTGAAGGAAAGCTGTTTGGGCTTTTGGGAAGAAAATAAGAGCGACAGAAAGGAAGCGGACTATGAAATTTTCAGAAATGCCGTATGAACGGCCTTGTTTGGAAGAATTAAAAAAGCAGATGGCGGAAAAGATCGGAGCGCTGAAAGAAGCAGGAAGCTATGAGGAAGCCAAAGCGGTCTTTATGGAGATGGAAGCTTTAAGCAAGCATATCCAGACCAAACATAATATTGCTAAGATCAGGTATGACATTGATACCCGGGATCGGTTTTATGAGGAGGAAATGGATTTTTGGAATAAAGCCATGCCGGAACTTCAGGAGTATCAGCAGCAGTGGACGAAAGCCTTGTTGGAGGGTGCATTCTGCAAAGAGTTTGAGGCAGAGTTTGGCAGCGTTATGTTTTTAAATGCAAGGATCAGTTTAAAAACCTTTTCCCCGGAGATCATCCCGGAGCTGCAAAAAGAGAGCGAACTAAAAAAGGAGTATACGAAGCTGATCGCATCGGCAAAGATCTCCTTTGAGGGGAAGGAATATACCATTTCCCAGATGCCTCCTTTTAAGACGGACAGTGACGATGCCAGGCGTCTGGCTGCATGGAAGGCGGAGGGGCAGTGGTACAAGGATAACCAGGAGCGGCTTGACGGAATCTATGACGAGCTGGTGGCACTGCGTGACCGGATGGGCAGAAAGCTTGGGTATGAGGGTTACACAGAGCTTGGTTATTACCGGATGGAACGCAATTGCTATGATAAAAAAGATGTGGAGAAATTCCGTGAAAGCGTGGTGAAATATCTGGTGCCTGTGGCCAGCGAGGTTTACAAAAAGCAGGCCAAGCGGCTGTCCAAAGACTACCCTATGAGTTTTGCGGACAACGCATTGGCGTTCCGCTCCGGCAATGCCCGCCCTGTGGGAACGCCGGATGATATCTTAAAACAGGGCGGAAAGTTTTATGATGCACTTTCCCCGGAGACCAGTGCGTTTTTCCGCACTATGCTGGAGGGAGAACTTTTGGACGTGCTTTCCACGGAAGGTAAGGCTGGAGGCGGGTATTGCACCAGCATCCCGGATTATGGCGTTCCGTTTATTTTTGCGAATTTTAACGGCACACAGCACGATGTGGAAGTGGTCACTCATGAGGCGGGGCATGCCTTTGCCGCATGGCTTAACAGGGATAGAGTGCCGATGGAAACCATATGGCCTTCTTTAGAGGGCTGTGAGGTGCATTCCATGTCCATGGAATTTTTTGCATGGCCCTTTGCGGAAGGGTTTTTCGGAAATGATGCGCGGAAGTTCCTCTATACCCATCTGTCGGATGCATTAACGTTCATTCCTTACGGAACTATGGTGGATCATTTTCAGCATGTAGTCTATGAAAAGCCGGAGATGACGCCGGCTATGCGCCATGGGGTCTGGAAAGAACTTTTGGGGATTTATATGCCCTGGATGCGGCTTGACGGGGATATCCCCTTTTATGCACAGGGGGAAGGCTGGCAGAGGCAGCACCACATTTATACCCGTCCTTTCTATTATATAGATTACTGTCTGGCACAGACTGTTTCGTTACAATTCTGGGCCATGATCCAGAAGGATCCGAAGGATGCCTGGGAACACTATATGGCGTATACAAGGCAGGGTGGAAGCGGGGTGTTTACCGATCTTCTTAAAAATGCAGATCTTGCCAGTCCTTTTGAGGAAAGGTGTCTTAAGGACGTATGCGCGCAGGCGGGGAAATGGCTGGACGGCTATGACCTGGCGGGGCTGGTGTAAGAATGGCAGTGCAGAAAAAACGGGGCCGGAACGGATATCTTCATGATTTTGAGAAAAATAAAGAAGGTGGGTATGTCTATACCGGGGAGCTCTGGCAGGCGGATAGCGCAAAGCGCAAAGGGGCGCTTATAAAGCTTTGGCCTTTTTGTGCGGGGCAGTTTTTGGCAGCCGTATTGCCGGGCTTTTTTACCACGGCGGGATTTTCCGGTTTCTTTTATGTGATTTTGCCCTATGCGTTCTGGCTGATCATGGACGGCTATGAGATTTATCTGCTGGGGCGTATTACCTTTGGGGGAAATCCTATGAGGGGATATGTGTATGAGCGCAGTGTGCCCCGGCTTACTCCCTGCGCCGGGGCGGCAGCTTTTGGGGCGGCCCTTACGGCGGCGGGGCTTTTGGCATTTTTTATAAAAGGGGGAACGGGACAGGGCGGCCTGTTGTGTTTTGCCTGCTGTCTTTTTCAGGGGATTTCCTTTATTTTCCTGAAAAAATGGAATATTTCGGATCTCTATAAAAAAATCTAAAGGATGATTCAGCCTTATCGTTTTGCGCATAAAGCCCGCTGAAAGCAGAAACGACAGGGCTGAATTGTTATCGAAATAACTCGAATGGAAGAAATAACTATTGACAAACCTTCTACGAAATGTTTATTATTAAGTTGTTGTTGTGTGCGCATGCAACGCACAGTTGTATTCTTGCGGCATATTTTGCCGGCAGGGGTATGATAAGGACAAGTAAAAGTTATTAAATTTTCAGAAGGAGGTTTTCAAAAATGAAATCCGTAAAGAAACTTTTTGCATTGCTTCTTGCATTTGCGATGGTTCTTTCTCTGGCAGCCTGCGGCGGTAAAGATGAAGTAACACCGGATACCGGCGATGACGCAGCGGCAGTGGAAGAAGACAACAGCAGTGACGACAGCAGTGCGGCTGATTCGGAAGACGCAGCAGGGGAGGAAACAGCAGCGCCTGAGAATGACACGTTAGTGACCACTGTGGAGCAGGGTCTGGAAGGGAAATTTTCCCCGTTCTTTGGTTTGTCAGCTAACGACGTGACTATCTGGGAAGCTACACAGGCATATACCATTGAGGTTGACCGTGTGAGCAACCCGATCATGACCGGTATTGAGGGTGAGACCCGCGAATATAACGGAACAGATTACACCTATTATACCGCTTCTGACATGGTAGTTACCGAAAATGAAGATGGTACCGTATTTTATGATATCACCATGCGTGATGACATTAAATTTACTGACGGCACCATGGCAGACATTGATGACGTAATCTTCGCAATGTATGTTTATCTTGATCCTACTTATGACGGAAGCTTTACTTTATTCTCTACCGCTATTGAGGGTATCAGCGAGTACCGTTCCGGTATCGAGCCTTTATACAGCCTCTTAATTGCGGCAGGTGAAGACAATACTGATTTTACTTACTGGGATGAAGCAACCCAGACGGCGTTCTGGAGCGAAGGGCTTCCCGCAGCAGGGGATGCTTTCGCACAGTCCATCCTTGATTATTGTGTAAACAGCGGTTATGCGGCAGCTACCGACCCGGTGGAAGTGATCGCTCCGAACTGGGGCTTTGACGGTCTGCCGGAGGGCGCTACTGTGACTGATTTCTTTAATGCAATGCTGGAAGCTTACGAAGGCGACTACAATGCCCTCTCCGATACAGAAGCGGCAAGCGGAAGCATCTGGAGCTATATGGATCCTGCTTATCAGGTAGGTGTTGAAACCGGTGAATCCGCACCTAACGTATCCGGTATCCAGCGTACAGGAGATTACTCCATGCGTATCGTGGCGTCTAAGGTTGACGCTACTATGATCTACCAGCTGGCTATTCCGATCACCCCGATGCACTATTACGGTGACGAGAGCCTTTATGACTATGACAACAACAAATTTGGTTTTGTAAAGGGTGACCTTTCAGGCGTGAAGTCCAAAACAAGCGCACCTATGGGAGCAGGTCCTTACATCTTTAAAGAATACTCCAACGGTGTTGTTTACATGGATGCCAACCCTGATTATTTCAAGGGCGCACCGAAGATTCCTCACTTGAACTTTATGGAAGCGGCAGAGGCAGATAAGGTTACCGGTATCACGGCAGGAACCATGGATATCACAGATCCCAGCTATTCTACCGATATCGCTTCTCAGGTTGCGGATATCAACGGTTCAGAGGATTTGGAAGGTTCCGTGATCACAACCAAATTGATCGATTACCGCGGATATGGATATGTAGGGCTTGCAGCTAACAACGTAAAGGTTGGTAACGATGCGGCATCCGATGAATCCAAGAACTTACGTAAAGCAATTGCTACCGTAATTTCCGCTTACCGTGATGAGGGTATTGATTCCTATTATGGAAATACCGCATCTATCATTAACTATCCGATTTCCAATACTTCATGGGCAGCTCCCCAGGTTACGGATGACGGCTATCAGATTGCTTACTCCGTAGATGTAAACGGTGAGCCTATCTACACAGACGGAATGTCCACGGAAGAAAAATATGCGGCAGCTCTTGAAGCAGCTCTTGGTTATTTTGAAGCAGCAGGCTTTACTGTTGAGGACGGAAAAGTTACAGCAGCTCCTGAAGGAGCAAAATTAGAGTATCAGGTAAATATTGGCGCTGGTGGTGCCGGTGATCATCCTACTTTCCTGATTCTTAAAAATGCTGCTGATGCATTTGCTTCTATCGGTATCACCCTTACGGTGAATGACCTTGCAAACTCCAGCGACCTGTACGCTTCCTACCAGACCGGTGTTGCCGAGATGTGGTGTGCGGCATGGCAGGCAGGTACGGATCCAGACATGTATCAGCTTTATCACACGGAAGGTTCAACCAACTACTATCAGATTACTGATGAAGAGCTGGATGAGCTGATTGAAGCAGGACGTCTTTCCACTGACCAGACTTACCGTAAAGGGCTTTACAAAGCCGCTATGGAGATCATCATGGATTGGGGCGTAGAGCTTCCTGTTTACCAGAGGTCTGAATGTGTCATGATTTCATCTGAGCGCGTTAAGGTAGATACACTTCCTAACGATATGACTCCTTACTGGGGCTGGATGAATGAGGTTCAGAATCTGGAGTTAAAATAAGCTGACAGACTTTTTAAGTGAACAGGCTGTGATCTTGAACGAATAGGGAATCATTTGATATCCCCTGCTCTAAGGGGCAGGGGATATCTTTTAAATAAAATGCAGCATGACAGAGAGCCGCCCACAGGTGGACGGTTGTCTGTTGCGCTGTGTGTGCGCTGCCAATAAGGCAAATGAAATAGGGGCCGGATGGGAACCGGCCTGAAAAAAAGGAGGGTTTTTTTTGCGTAATTATATTATCAAACGTATTTTGCTGTCCATCCTCATTCTTTTTAGCGTTACGTTTATCATCTACGCGATTTTGCGTTGTCTGCCCGCGTCCTACGTGGAGAATATGGCAATGCAGCTTGCGGCGGCGCCTGGGGCGAAGCCTTATACGGAATGGATTGATCAGCTGAATGCATCTTATGGACTGGATAAAGGTATCCTTGCAGGGTATCTGACATGGCTTAGCGACTTTGCAAGAGGGAATTTCGGTGACAGCTGGAAGTTTACGGTTCCCGTGATCGAGAAATTTAACAGTGTGATCTGGCTTTCTTTCGTGATGGGAGCAATCTCTTTTGTCTTGCAGCTTCTGATTGCCATTCCCCTTGGGATCGTGGCGGCGACGAAGCAGTATTCCAAAGCGGATTATGTGATCACGGCTACTGCGCTGGTAGGAATTTCGCTGCCTACATTCTTTTTTGCAACCCTTTTAAAGCTGGTCTTTGCGGTGAAGCTGCAATGGTTCGATGTGTCTGGTCTGGTGGGACGTAATTACGCACAACTGGATTCAATGGGACAGTTTATGGACAAGGCCCACCATCTGGTGCTGCCGATCGTGACGCTGGTGATCATATCCATAGGTTCCCTGATGCGTTACACGCGTACCAATATGCTGGAAGTGTTAAATGCGGATTACATAAGGACGGCCCGGGCAAAGGGGCTTAGCGAGAGCAAGGTAATCTACAAGCATGCCTTCCGCAATACGCTGATCCCGTTAGTAACGATCGTGGGTGGTTCTTTGCCGGGATTGTTTTCCGGTGCCCTGATCACGGAGACTATTTTTTCCATCCCGGGCATTGGATTTACGTCTTATCAGGCTATGGTAATAGGGGATATCCCGTTTTCCATGTTTTATATGACGTTTCTTGCAATCCTGACTCTTACAGGGAATTTGATATCGGATATTTTGTATGCGGTGGTAGATCCCCGCGTGCGGATTGCTTAGAAAGGAGGGGTATCAGTGGCTGAAGATAAAAACAAATATAAATATGAAGATAATAGCTCAGAGGAAAACCTTTCCTTAAATGATGACCGGAGGGTGAAGACCCTTTCCCCGGGAGCCATGGTCATGAAACGGTTTTTCCGCAACCGTCTTGCCGTATTGGGCCTTGTGATGCTGGGATTAATGTTTATCTTTTCCTTTGTGGGCGGGATGATCTCTCCTTACAGGCAGGATGAACAGTTTTATACTTATACTTTTCTGGAGAAGGAATATGTGGCGGTGACCAGAAACGAGGATTTCCGTTATGTGGCGGCAGAGGGAAAAGAGTTTGGCTCAGCGGCTCAGGCCCAGTTCCTGCTGGCACAGATGACAGGGAAGGAAGAGTTTACCTATAAGGACGTGGCCTATGGGGTGACGGAGGAAGGAAAGGATTTTTATACCCTTTCCACTGACGGGGAAGTGATCGCTATCGCCTATAAAGATATTGTGAATGCGGAAGACGGATTGGAAGATCCTGTTTTTGCCGTAAAGCTGGAAGCTTTAAGATCCTACACCAACGATCAGACGGGAGCTTTCAGTGCAGACGGTGAAGAATATGAGCTGGACGGAGACGGCAACATTATTAAGGGTGGCCAGGTAATCGGCTATATCAGCCGTTTTGTGGTGCAGTCAAAAGAAAACGGTGTGGTCATCCCAAGGAGCTTTAAGGAGCGTCTGGAGGAGGCTCTTGACGGGGATGTTGAGGAATTTATCTACGTAGGTGAGGACGGGGAGGAGCACAATTACCCCATCGCCTATGATGCCAGCGCAAAGGTGTGGTCTGTGAAACAGGAGACGGAAACCTATGTGTATGACCAGTATTCCCAACCTTCAAAAACGCATCCGCTGGGAACAGATACCAACGGTATGGATATGCTGACCCGTCTGATGTATGGCGGCCGGGTTTCCCTGATCATCGGTTTTATCGTTGTGATCATAGAGACCGTGCTTGGTGTGATTTTAGGCGGTATATCCGGATATTTTGGCAAATGGGTGGATAACCTTATTATGCGTATCGTGGACATTTTTTATTGTATCCCTTCCATGCCTCTAATTATTATCTTAGGTGCGGCGATGGATGGTATGAGGGTGGATCCCCAGATCCGTATGCTTTACCTGATGCTGATTTTAGGCTTTTTAGGGTGGCCCGGTATTGCGCGTCTGGTGAGAGGGCAGATTTTATCCTTAAGGGAACAGGAATTTATGACGGCGGCAGAGGCTTGCGGCATCAGTGTTTCCAGACGTATTTTTAAGCATTTGATTCCTAACGTGATTCCGCAGCTTATCGTTACCTGTACTATGAGCCTTGGTTCTATTATCCTGATGGAATCCACGCTTTCCTTCTTAGGACTGGGTGTAAAGTTCCCCTTTGCTTCCTGGGGAAATATCATCAATGACGTAAACAACGCTTATGTGCTCACAAATTACTGGTTTATCTGGATTCCTGCCGGATTCTGTATCCTGATTTCCGTGCTGGGCTTTAACTTTGTGGGTGACGGCCTTCGGGATGCGTTCGATCCCAGGATGAAGCGATAAGGAAGGAGGAACAGATATGGCTAAGAATAAACCGGAAGGTTATCTTTCTGCAAAGGAATCCCGCCGGATATCTAGGGAAAACCGGCGTATCACCAATCAGTTTGAAAAGGAGCGCAAGCGGAAGAACGTACCGGAATCCGAATATACCACTACTATGCATAACCCGGAAAATGCGGTGGAGTTTGACAACCTTCATACCTACTTTTTTACGGATGCAGGAACGGTGAAATCGGTGGATGGAGTTAGTTTTGAGGTTCCCATCGGCAAGACGGTAGGCGTGGTGGGAGAGTCCGGGTGCGGCAAGTCCGTTACCAGCCTGTCGCTGATGCAGTTGATCCAGCGGCCCCAGGGGCAGATCGTAGAGGGTGAGATCCGCTTGAACCTTGGAAATGATAAAGCCTATAATATTGTAAAGACTCCTAATGACAAGATGAAGGATCTAAGGGGAAATTATGTTTCCATGATCTTTCAGGAGCCTATGACAAGCTTAAACCCGGTATTCCGGATCGGCGAGCAGGTGGATGAAGTCATCGGACTTCACGAGGAGAGAAGTAAAGAAGATATCAAGAAACGGACCATAGAACTGCTTGAAATGGTAGGGATCGCTAACAGCCAGGGGGTTTATCAGATGTATCCCCATGAACTTTCCGGTGGTATGCGCCAGAGGGTAATGATTGCCATGGCACTTGCCTGCAGCCCAAGGATCATCATTGCGGATGAACCCACAACGGCGCTGGATGTGACCATTCAGGCACAGATCTTAGACCTGTTGCGGAACCTGAAAGATAAGATCAATTCTTCCATTATGCTGATCACCCATGACTTAGGCGTGATTGCGGAAATGGCGGATTATGTGGTTGTCATGTATGCCGGCAGGGTAGTGGAAAAGGGAACGGTGCGGGATATCTTCATGAACCCTTCCCATCCATATACCATAGGACTTATGGCGTCTAAGCCGGTGGTAGGAAAACAGATCGACAGGCTTTATTCTATCCCCGGTAAGGTGCCGAACCCTGTAAATATGCCAAATTACTGTTATTATAAGGACCGCTGTGAAATGTGCGTGGCGGGCTGCGAAGGAGAATATCCGAAGGAGATCAGCTTATCCGACAGCCATAAGGTGAGCTGCTACCGGTTTTATGACGGAAAGGGGGAGAAATAAATGAGCGGGACAAACACAACGAGACAGAATAGTTATACGCCTGTGACATACGATCCCCAATATATTTTGATGGTCAACAATCTGAAAAAATACTTTCCGATCAAAGGCGGCATGGTCTCCCGGACGGTGGGGCACGTGAAGGCCGTAGACGGTGTTACCTTTAACTTAAAACGCGGTTCCACCATGGGGCTGGTAGGTGAGTCAGGCTGTGGCAAGACTACCACAGGCCGTACCATTCTCCGGCTTTCAGGGGAGAAGACCGACGGGCAGGTGCTTTTTAACGGAAAAGAAGTCTATGATCTTACGCCAAAGGAAATGCGAAGCGTGCGTACGAAGATGCAGATTATTTTCCAGGATCCGTTTTCCAGCCTTTCACCAAGGCTCCCGGTAGGGGAGATCATCGGTGAGGCTGTCAGGGAGCACGGTCTGGTAAGCAAGGCGGAGTTCGATGATTATATTGACCAGGTAATGGATAACTGCGGCCTGCAGCCCTTCCATAAGGATCGTTATCCCCATGAGTTTTCCGGCGGGCAAAGGCAGCGTATCTGTATTGCCAGGGCCCTTGCCTTAAATCCGGAATTTGTGGTCTGTGACGAACCAGTGTCCGCACTGGACGTGTCGATCCAGGCACAGATCATCAATCTGTTAAAGGATCTGCAGGAGCAGTATAAGCTGACATACCTGTTTATCTCCCACGACTTAAGCGTGGTGGAGCATATATCAGATACGGTGGGCGTGATGTATCTGGGAAATCTGGTGGAGTACGGAGCTACCGAGGATATCTTTAAAAATCCTCTGCATCCCTACACCAAGGCATTATTTTCTGCGATCCCGGTTCCGGATCCGGACGCAAAAATGGACAGGATCGTGCTGGAGGGAGCAATCCCTTCCCCAGCAAACCCGCCTTCGGGGTGTAAGTTCCATACCCGCTGTGCCAACTGCATGGCAAAATGTAAAGAAACGGCTCCCCAGCAGAAGGAGATCGAACCGGGGCATTATGTGGTATGCCATCTGTATGACGACAAATGAGCCACAGAAAAAAAGACGGTATTTTTGAAGACGACGGACGCGTCATAGCGGATATGAGCGGGCTTGGCAATTCTAAGCTCGAGTTTACGAGCTCGCTCGAGTTTACGAGCTCACCCGAATTTACGGGCCCGCCGGTAAATTCGGAGCTGCCCGGCGGCGCGAAGCCGGGGATGGAACCGCCTTCTTTTTCATGGCGGGAGCGGCTTCATTATATAGGAGCTGCATTAGGAGCCGCACTGCTGATTGGGTTTGCTTTTATGGCCGGGCTGGGAATCGTCATCTGGCTGATCACGCTGTACGGGTTGAATTAAACGAAAAAACATGGTAAAATCAGGGAGAGGTTTGTAACGGCTTTCCCTGATTTGTCTGTAAATGGAGGTATTGGCGAAATGGAACAATATAAGCAGGACTTTATTGAATTTATGGTTGACAGCCAGGTTTTAAAGTTTGGTGATTTTACATTGAAAAGTGGAAGAAAATCTCCTTTTTTCATGAATGCGGGGGGATATGTGACGGGCAGCCAGCTTAGGAAGTTAGGAGAGTATTATGCAAAGGCGATCCACGACTGTTACGGACTGTCTTTTGACGTATTGTTTGGCCCTGCCTATAAAGGGATTCCTCTTAGCGTTGCAACGGCAATGGCATTTAGTGAACTTTACGGAAAAGAAATCAGGTATTGTTCCAACCGAAAAGAAGTGAAGGACCACGGGGATACCGGTATCTTATTAGGCAGTAAACTGAAAGACGGCGACAAAGTAGTGATCATTGAGGATGTGACCACATCCGGGAAGTCCATTGAAGAAACCTTCCCGATCATCAAGGCCCAGGCCGATGTGGAGGTGGCAGGCCTTATGGTTTCCTTAAACCGCATGGAAAAGGGGCAGACGGAAAAGAGTGCGCTGTGGGAGATCAAAGAAAAGTACGGGATTGATGCAAACGCGATCGTGACCATGCAGGAAGTAGTGGAATATTTGTATAACAAGCCGTATAAAGGACAGGTTTATATTGATGACACATTAAAAGCATCAATTGATGCATATTATGAACAGTATGGCGCAAGATAGGATGGGAAAGGAGCGGGCATGGAAGAAAAGGTATATCGAACAATGAACGGGGCCGGAGCAACCAGCATTGCGGTAGGCGTGGTGACATTAGTGGCAGGGATCGTGTGCGGAATATTAATGATCGTCAGCGGAGCAAAGCTTCTGGCAGGCAAATCGAAAATCTTATTTTAAGGTGAGGGGCATTCTGAAGGTAGGATGCCCTGTTTATGGTATGTGGGATGTTTAGGAATAAAGGATTTATCTTTACCAATAAAGAATATTCAAAGACCGGGATCATGTCCACTGTTTTTGGGGTATTGTCTTTTGCCACCCTAGGAACGGCAGTGTATTTGTCTTATCAAAATGGCGGGGCAAGTTCTGCCAGGTATGGAGCGGCGGCTTTCCTTGCGGTCATTTTTTGGGCGGCTGGCATGATGTTGGGTATCTATTCTACAACAGAAAAAGAGAAATTCAGGTTATTTACCGTGCTGGGGATCTTTGTCAATCTGTTAGCGTTTGGGATGCTCAGCCTGATTTTGTTTGCGGGGGCATATGTGGAATGATGGTGGAAGAACGATTTTTACTGGCCGCGGAGCGGCTTCGGGAACTGCAGAAGGAGAAGGCGCTTTCCGGGGAATATGATACGTATTTTAAACAGACGGCGGATTTTTTGGGGGATGTATGCCGCCTTTACGAGGATGTATGCGATGGGAAGTTAAGAAGCCTTGACATGGAAGAACTGGGGCGGGTCAACAGAAGGCTGTATGAGGATATCCTGCCTGAAAACTACGGGAAAAGTTATTCAAATCCTGAGTTTTCCAGTCACTGTTTTGGATCAGAGTACGGAAAACTGATGTGTTTTCTGGCATCGGAGTTAAGGAGCGTGATTCCTTTTGCGTTTGAAGGGCGGCTTGAGGAACTGGTAATACGTCTGGAGCTTTTTCTGGAGGTATATGTTTCCTTTTGTACCAGTCTGAAAGAAGACGGGGAGCTGCTGCCGGCAGATAATCTGCAGGAAATTTTTTATTACTATGTCAGTGACTATACGAGGGATGCTTTTGAGCAAAAGCTTTATGATCTGCTGGATCCGGCATCCGATTTTGCCCTGCGTATCGTGGAAGGAGATCTTTCGAATCCGGCATATCTGTATTATTACGGGGAATATGTGACGGAAAATGAGATTGCGGCCTGGCGGCACCTTATGAGCCTGGATGAGGAAACGCTGCAAAAAATGGCGGATACCTATACGGAAGGCTATCGGATTGGCTTTGAGGTGGGGAATAAAGATATTACCAAAAAGAAAACAGTGAATATCCGCTACCAACTGGGTTTTGAACCAATGGTAAAGCTGGCTGTTGAAAATTTCAGAAAAATGGGGCTTATGCCTACAATCTGCCGCAGCGCCTGCAGCGTCCTGCAGGGAAAGGGGCTGCACCGCACCGGCTATTATGGGGCAATCCCCAATAAACAGTTTGATTTTGACCATAAGGATGACCAGGCCCTTGTTTTGGATAAAAAGCTGGTCCAGGTGCGGATGGAAGCATGGAAAGAGGGCTACGAAAAATATAAAGAGCAGGCAGCTTATTTTGGAGGGCCGGCGGTGATCGAAGTGTTTGGGGAAGCTCCGGCTGACCTGAAAGAAAAGCCGGAAGCCATCCATCTTTCAGAAAGCCAGCAAAAGCTTTCCGTATCTTATCAGTCGGCGTCTGGGGAGCTGCAGAATGAGTATATCAGGGGGGAGGAGCGCAGTTTCACCATTATTGCTTTTCCCACGCCGGAGATCGGGCCGGAATTTCCGGAGATTTTTGATGAAGTAATCAAGATCAATACTCTGGACTATAAGCTGTATCAAAGGATGCAGCAGATCATCGCAGATACCCTGGATCAGGGAAAATATGTGCTTATCAAAGGGATGAGGGGAAACCGGACGGATTTAAAGGTGATGCTTCATGAGCTTTTAGAACCGCAAAAGCAGACGAATTTTGAAAATTGCGTGGCGGATGTGAATATTCCGGTGGGGGAAGTGTTTACTTCACCACAGCTTACAGGAACAGAAGGGGTATTACATGTAAGCAGGGTGTTTTTAAATGAGCTGGAGTACCGGGATCTTTCTCTTACCTTTCAGGATGGATTTGTGACAGACTATGACTGTTCCAATTTTGAAAGCCGGGAAGAAAACAGGAAGTACATCAGAGATAATGTGCTGTTCCACCACGAAAGGCTGCCTCTTGGTGAATTTGCAATAGGAACCAATACTACGGCATTTGTGGCAGCGCGGAAATTTGGGATAGAGGATAAGCTTCCTATTTTGATCGCGGAAAAGACAGGTCCTCATTTTGCGGTGGGGGATACCTGCTATTCTCATGCGGAAGACGTGGCGGTTTATAATCCTGACGGCAAGGAGATCATTGCCCGGGATAATGAATGTTCCATTAAGAGAAAGAAAAAAGATCCAGGGGCGTATTTTAACTGCCATACAGATATCACCATCCCATATGATGAGTTAGGGCAGGTCAGCGTGGTCACGGGAGACGGACAGGTGGTTCCGATCATTTTAGAGGGGAGATTTGTTCTAAAGGGATGCGAAGAACTGAACCTTCCCCTTGATAAGGCGGATATTTTATAGTATGATGTTATAGAATAATGTGCACAAAAATAAGAATTTGAAAGGCATGGGTATAGAAATGGCACAGGTTGGAATTGTAATGGGAAGCGACTCGGATATGCCGGTTATGGCAAAAGCAGCGGATATACTGGCAGAGCTGGGAATCAGTTTTGAGATGAAGATCATATCCGCCCATAGAGAACCGGATGTGTTTTTTGAATATGCAAAAACAGCAGAGGAAAAAGGATTCAAGGTGATCATAGCAGGAGCGGGAATGGCAGCTCATCTGCCGGGAATGTGTGCGGCAATCTTTCCGATGCCGGTGATCGGCATCCCTATGCACACAACTTCCTTAGGGGGAAGGGATTCCCTTTACTCGATCGTACAGATGCCTTCCGGGATCCCGGTAGCAACGGTTGCGATCAACGGGGGAGCCAACGCAGGGCTTCTTGCGGCAAGAATCCTGGCAACATCTGATGAGGAGCTTTTAAAAAAATTAAAAAATTATAGTCAGTCCATGAAAGAAGGTGTAATGAAAAAAGACGCGCATCTTAGCGAAGTGGGCTATAAAAATTACAAATAATCGTAACTTCGGCGTGAAAGGAGCATAAGATTCAGATGGATTACAAAAAAGCAGGAGTAGATATTGAGGCAGGTTACCGCAGCGTGGAACTGATGAAAGAGTATGTGAAAGGAACGAAAAGGCCGGAAGTGTTAGGAGGGCTTGGAGGGTTTTCCGGAGCATTCTCCCTTTCGAAGATCAAAGAAATGGAAAATCCGGTGCTGGTTTCAGGTACTGACGGGGTAGGAACGAAGATCAAGCTTGCCTTTATCATGAACCGCCATGACACCGTGGGGATTGACTGTGTCGCTATGTGTGTCAACGACATCGTATGCGCAGGCGGGGAACCGCTGTTTTTCCTTGACTATATTGCATGTGGTAAAAACCACCCGGAAAAAGTAGCGTCTATTGTAAAAGGAGTTGCGGAAGGCTGCAAAATGGCAGGGGCGGCTTTGATCGGTGGTGAAACGGCAGAGCATCCGGGGCTGATGCCGGAGGAAGAGTATGATCTTGCAGGTTTTGCCGTTGGCGTGGTAGATGAAAAGGATCTGATTGATGGAAAGAATATCAAATCCGGGGATGTGATTTTAGGGATTGCATCTTCCGGGGTACACAGCAATGGTTTTTCCCTTATTCGAAAAATCTTTGTGATGACTACCGAGAGCTTAAATACATATTATGACGAACTTGGAAAGACCTTAGGGGAAGCCCTGATCGAGCCCACAAAAATTTATGTGAAGGCTTTAAAGAACGTAAAGGAAGCGGGAGTGGTAATCAAAGGCTGCAGCCATATTACAGGAGGCGGGTTCTACGAGAACATACCGAGGATGCTGCCGGATGGTGTCACGGCTGTTATTGAAAAAGGCAGCTATCCGATACCGCCAATTTTTGAGTTAATGAGAAAAGAAGGAAACCTGGAAGAAAAGGTGATGTACAATACTTATAATATGGGGCTTGGCATGGTATTGGCCGTTGCGCCTGAAAATGCGCAAAAGGCAATAGAGGCAATAGAGGCGGCCGGTGATAAGGCTTATGTGGTAGGAAAGATTCAGGATGGTGAAAAGGGAGTGATCTTATGCTGAACATAGTGGTATGTGTATCCGGCGGCGGAACGAACCTTCAGGCGATCATTGACGGCATAGATGCCGGGCGCATCACGAACACTAAAATCACAGGTGTTATCAGTAATAACGCATCTGCCTATGCACTGGAGAGGGCAAAAAAAAATGGGATACCTGCATTTTGCATTTCTCCAAAGGATTTTCAGAAAAGGGAAGAATTTAACGAGGGGTTTTTAAACAAATTGAAACAATTAAATCCTGATTTGATTGTTTTGGCCGGATTTTTAGTCATCATACCCCGGCAGGTGATCGAAACATACAAAGACAGGATCATCAATATTCATCCGTCATTGATCCCTTCTTTTTGCGGCACCGGTTTTTATGGGCTTAAGGTGCATGAGGAGGTTTTAAAGCGAGGTGTTAAAATAACAGGCGCTACGGTCCATTATGTGGATGAGGGAACCGATACGGGAAGGATCATAAAGCAAAAAGCCGTGGAAGTGTTTCCACAGGACACACCGGAGATTCTCCAAAAAAGAGTGATGGAGCAGGCGGAGTGGATCATCCTGCCTCAGGCGATAAATGAGATTGCGATAAAGAAAGGAATGATGTAATTGAAGGTATTAATTGTAGGAAGCGGCGGCAGGGAACATGCCATAGCGGCCAGTGTGGCAAAAAGTCCTAAGGTGGAGAAGATTTACTGTGCACCGGGGAATGCGGGAATTGGACTGATTGCGGAATGTGTGCCCATTGGCGCCATGGAATTTGCCAAATTGGTGGATTTTGCGAAGGAAAACCAGATTGACCTGACGATCGTAGGGATGGATGACCCTCTTGTGGGCGGTTTGGTAGATGAGTTGGAAAGCGCCGGACTCCGGGCTTTCGGCCCCCGGAAAAATGCGGCAATTCTTGAGGGGAGCAAAGCATTTTCCAAAGACCTGATGAGAAAATACGGGATTCCCACGGCAGGATATGAAACATTCGATGACGCCGATGAAGCGGTTTCCTATCTGGAAATGTTAGAATTTCCGGTAGTGTTAAAGGCAGACGGACTGGCCCTTGGAAAGGGAGTACTGATCTGCCAGACCTTAGAGGAAGCAAAAGAAGGCGTAAAAGCTATCATGCTGGATAAACAGTTTGGGAACGCCGGGAATAAGCTTGTGGTGGAGGAGTTCATGACGGGAAGGGAAGTATCGGTCCTTTCTTTTGTAGACGGAAAGACGATCAAGACCATGACATCGGCCCAGGATCATAAACGTGCCGAGGATGGGGATCAGGGCCTTAACACAGGCGGTATGGGAACTTTTTCGCCGAGCCCTTTTTATACGGAGGAGATTGACAGGTTCTGCCAGCAATATATCTACCAGGCTACGGTCAATGCCATGGAAAAGGAAGGAAGACCTTTTAAGGGCGTGATCTTTTTTGGCTTGATGCTGACGGAAAACGGCCCAAGGGTATTGGAATACAATGCCAGATTTGGAGATCCGGAGGCACAGGTAGTCCTGCCGCGGATGAAAAATGACATCGTAGATGTTATGGAGGCATGTATCGACGGCAGGTTAGACGAAATTGATCTACAGTTTGAAGACAATGCGGCAGTCTGCGTGGTATTGGCATCTGACGGGTATCCGGTCCAATATGAAAAGGGATATTTGATCCGCGGGCTTGAAAACTTTGATGGCCGGGATTCTTACTATTGTTTCCATGCAGGAACAAAAATGACAGATCAGGGTATCGTTACAAATGGCGGGAGAGTCTTAGGGATCACCGCAAAAGGGAAAGATTTAAAAGAAGCCCGGACCAATGCATATGCGGCGGCGGATTGGGTAGAATTTGAAAATAAATATATGCGCCATGATATCGGAAAAGCAATTGATGAGGCATAGTGTAGGAGGGGATGGCATATGGCAGAGGGAGCTTTCAAAATAATGACACCGGGAGGCTATCAGAGGCCTGCTTTGTGTTCAAAGTGTCAGGGAGTCCTTGTGTATAAAGGGATTGGAGAATATCAGTGCGAGATGTGCGGAGCATTGGAGTATGATGAATACGGCCTAGTCCGCAATTATTTAGACGAACACAGAGGGTCTAATGTTGCGCAGATTGCCGATAAGACCGGTGTCAGCCAGAAAACGATCCGGGAGATGATTAAAGATAACCGTTTTGAGGTGATTGACAATCCCGGCGGATACATACGCTGCGAGGTATGCGGTGTGGATATTAAAAGCGGCAGGTACTGTGCTAAGTGTGAGGTTGCTTACCACCGTAAAATGGAGGATAAAGTAAGGGAAGCTAAACAGAAAAATATTGCCGGGTATGGTGACGCAAAGCAGGGCGAAGAAGGAAGTATGCGTTTTACAAGGTAAAGAGGGAGAAAACAGAGTGAAAAGCTTAAAAAACAGAAAGAAAACAGGAAGCCTGCTTAAAGGGCTGGCAGCTTGTGCGGTGGTTTTGTGTATCTTTGGAATGACGGCGCTGCATGCATTTGCAGCAGAAGGTGAGATCACGGCTGAGACAGCAAAGATACGTGCCCAGGCAAGCACCACCAGCGAGGTGGTAGGCAGTACGGTAAAAGGGAAAAAGATTGATATTCTGGAAGTCGTGCAGGACAGTTCAGGGATGAAATGGTATAAGGTTTCCGTGTCTGGGGGCGGATATGGTTATATCAGGGAAGATCTGGTAAAGACGTCAGAAACCCTTACCGCTACTTCCACGGTAAGCGGCGGTCAGACGACTCAGACGGAAACGCCTGCGGAAAAGCCGGCGGATACGGTTCCCACGGCAATCGGGGAACAGTCGGCTACAATCAAATGTGAGAGCAATGCGACAATCCGTTCCGGTGCGTCCACTTCTCATGCAAAGGTAACATCCCTGCCTAACGGAACCGGGATCACACTGATCGGGGAAGCCACTGACAATGCAGGTAATAAGTGGTATCAGCTGACCTGTTCTTATAACAACAGGAATATAGAAGGATATATCCGCTCTGACCTGATCGCGATCGGGGGAACGCCAAGCGAAGGGGAAGGCGGTGAGACCCCTGCGGAAGGAGAAAATCCGGAAGGAGAAGGCGGCGAAGCCCCTGTTGAGGGGGAGAACCCGGAAGGGGAAGGCGGTGAAGGAGAGCCGGAACCTGTGCCGGAAGAAACCCACAATGACTATGAGATCCGGTGGGCGCAGAATCAGGATAATGAAGAATACGACTACTTTTTATATGATAACCTTGCAGGAAACCGGATGAGACTGTCCGAGGTTATGAATGCGGTGACGGTATCGAATGAAAGTATCCAGAAGCTGGAGAGCGAAGCGGACCGGAATAAGATCATTATCATCGTTCTTGCCGGGGTGATCGTCCTTTTGTTTGTGATCATCACGATCCTTATTTTCAAGGTTAGGAGCCTTTATTATGAGGACTACGATGAAGATGACGATGAGGACGAGGAGGAAGAAGAGGAAGAAGAGGAAGAAGAAATCCCCGTAAGGAAAAAGGTGAAAAGAAGGATTGCGGTGGAAGAGGAAGAACCTGTTCCGGTGCGGAGGAAAAAGCCTGCTCCCCAAAGAGAGGAAGCCGCCCCGAGAAGGGACGGACAGGCAAGGAGGGAAGGAGAAAGAACGGCAAGGCCGCGAAGAACAACGGATCCCGAACTCCATGCAGCAGAAAAGAAAGAAGCCGTAAAACGTCCGGTATCCAGAAAACCGCAGAATTTCCTTGTGGATGATGACGAATTTGAGTTTGAGTTCTTAAATATGGATGATAAAGATATGTAAACAAAAGAGGGATAGCATTTGCTATTCCTTCTTTGTAGAGTAACGGATGACTTTGGGGAAACGAAAGGACATGGAATGATCATAGAAATTGATTTTAACAGCCAGGAAGCGCTCTATCTGCAGCTAAGGAATCAGATTGTCTTAGGGATTGCCACGGCAAAATTCCAGGAGGGGGATACGCTGCCTTCCGTCCGGCAGTTAGCGGATGATATCGGTATCAATATGCATACGGTGAACAAAGCATATACGGTGCTAAAGCAGGAAGGCTTTGTCAAGGTGGACAGAAGGAAGGGAGCGGTCATTGCCCTTGACATTGACAAGTTAAGGACGCTAGAGGAAATGGACGAGGAGCTTAGGGTGATACTGGCAAAGGCAATCTGCAAGGGGATTTCCAGAGACGAGGTACATCGCATGATAGAAGAAATATATGAAGAATTTGGAGGAGCCTGAATTGAGCGATCAAAAATTTGGTTTTACCGATAAGGCAAAAGCAGCCTTGAAGCTGGCGGAAAAGACAGCGATTCGAATGCATACGGGGTATATAGGCACGGAACATATTCTTGTGGGGTTATTAAAGGAAGGAACAGGGGTTGCGGCAAAGGTTCTTCTAGAAAACGGGGCGGATGAAGCAAAGATCATGGAAATGATACAGGAGCTGATCGTGCCGGAATCTACCGTTATGGTACTGGAAAGGGAAGGGTATTCTCCAAGGGCAAGGGTGGTGATTGAGGAGGCCCACAGGCAAGCGGACCGCTTTGAGGCTCAGGTTACGGGAACGGAGCATCTTTTGCTGGCATTATTGAAAGAAGGGGAAAATGTTGCCGCAAGGCTTTTAAATACTTTAGGGATATCCATCCAAAAGCTGTATGTGGATACTTTGATCGCCATGGGGGAAGATGCCAATCTTTATAAGGAAGATCTATCCAGGAAACAGGGAAAACGGAGCCGCCAGACGGCTACCTTAGACCAGTACAGCCGTGATCTTACGGCCCTTGCTGCGGCAGGGGAATTAGATCCGGTGATCGGGCGGGAAGCTGAGATCCAGAGGGTGATCGAGATCTTAAGCCGCAGAACGAAAAACAACCCCTGCCTGATCGGGGAGCCGGGGGTAGGCAAGACTGCGGTGGTGGAAGGGCTTGCATCCCGCATTGTAGCAGGGGAAGTTCCTTTTACGGTGCAGAATAAGCGCCTGCTTACCTTAGATCTTTCCGGTATGGTGGCCGGTTCTAAATACAGAGGTGAGTTTGAGGAAAGAATTAAACGGGTGATCAGGGAAGTGCAGGAGGATGGCAATGTGATCCTGTTTTTGGACGAGATGCATACGATCATCGGTGCAGGCGGCGCTGAGGGGGCCATTGATGCTTCCAACATATTGAAACCATCCCTTGCAAGGGGCGAGCTGCAGCTGATCGGGGCAACAACAGTGGCGGAATATCATAAATATGTGGAAAAAGACGCCGCTTTAGAGAGGCGTTTCCAGTCTGTTTACGTGGAGGAGCCGACCATTGATCAGGCAGTGGAGATTCTTAAGGGGATTGCGCCAAAGTATGAAGAGCACCATCGGGTAAGGATCACGGAGGAAGCAATCCGGGCTGCGGTTACATTATCGGAGCGTTACATTAACGACCGTAACCTGCCGGATAAAGCGATCGATCTGATCGATGAGGCGTCCGCTGCGGTCCGGTTGAAAAATACCCATGTGCCCCCTAAGCTTTTAAAGATGCGGGAAGAAGTTGAAGCATTGGATCAGCAGGTGGAAAGCTGCGTGAAAGCAGGGGAGTTTGGGGAAGCTTCCGCACTCCGAAAAACCCAGGAGGACTTGATCAAGAAGTATGACAGGGCTAAGTTAAAGTATCAGAAGGAGCAGGCAGATGCGGGAATCTCCATTGGCGAAAACGAAGTTGCGGAGGTGGTTGCGGCATGGACCAAGGTTCCGGTTAAAAAGCTGACGGAAAAGGAAAGTGAGCGGCTTTTAAAGCTGGAAAAAATCCTGCATAAGCGCGTGATCGGGCAAAATGACGCTGTTACGGCGGTTTCGGCAGCGATAAGGAGAGGACGGGTAGGACTGCAGGATCCGGGAAGGCCCATTGGTTCTTTCCTGTTTCTAGGGCCTACTGGCGTGGGAAAAACGGAACTGTCCAAATCCTTAGCGGAAGCCATGTTCGGTTCGGAAAACGCACTGATCCGGGTGGACATGTCGGAATATATGGAAGGGCATTCGGTCTCTAAAATGATCGGTTCTCCTCCGGGATATGTAGGATTTGACGAAGGCGGACAGCTTAGCGAGAAAATCCGCAAAAACCCGTATTCGGTGGTTTTGTTCGATGAGATTGAGAAGGCCCACCCGGACGTTTTTAATGTGCTTTTGCAGGTACTTGACGACGGGCATATCACGGATTCCAAAGGGCGGAAGGTAAGTTTTAAAAATACGATTCTGATCATGACTTCCAATGCAGGCGCACAGAGGATCGTGGAGCCGAAAAACCTTGGATTTTCTACCAAGACCACCAAGGAGCAGGATTATGAAAAAATGAAAACAGGTGTTATGGAAGAGGTGAAAAAGCTTTTTAAACCGGAGTTCATCAACAGGATCGACGAGATCATGGTATTTAAGCCTTTAGGGAAGGAAGAGATGCAGGATATTGTGAACCTGCTTTGTGACATCCTGACAAAACGCTGTAAGGCACAGATGCAGATTACCTTAAGCGTCCGCCCGGCGCTTAAGGAACATCTGATCAGCAAGTATTCCGACGCTAAAATGGGAGCCAGGCCGTTAAAGCGCGCCATCCAGAATGTGGTGGAAAACCGGCTGGCAGAAGAGATTCTTGAGGGCCGAATAAAACCTGGTGACACGGTGTGGGCAGGCTTTCGTAAGGAGCGGGTTGTTTTTGACGTAAAAGAAAAGTAGATTTTTGGGCGGAAATATATTATACTGGTATTAATAGTAAATGCAACCAATGATGTATGGAGGACTTAAGAAATGGCTGTAGTAGAAGAATTGCTCCGTTCAGAAGCGGACGGAACCATCAGTTTTGGTAATCATTTGTTGGAAAGTAAGGCGAAAGCGGAGAATTTTGAACATTGCGGGGATTTATATAAGGTAAAAACCTTCAAGGCAATGACGAAGCTGGAACGTAACGGAATGTTTGCTTATTCGTCGGTTCCGGGAACCAGTGTCCTTAATTTTTCGGAAACGGCTGACAGTGTCAGCTTTATAGCGGAAGGTGCGGAAGACGCACAGATCACCTTGGAACTTAAGGAAGATACAGAATACGAAGTATGGATTGACGGGAAGAGTATTGGTACGATGAAGACCAATCTTGGCGGGAAGCTGAATATCAGCGTGGAATTGGAAGAAAATAAAGAAGTAGGCATTAAGGTAACCAGATAAAGCAGTAATGTGTAAAAGACAGGAACCTGCCGCCGGCAGGGACCTGTTTTTACGTAAAAGGGATTTGGGCCTGTTCCCACATGGGAGGGCTTATGTGGGAAGGGCATGGGTATCACGATGGCAAAGGGAAAGGCGGCTGTTGTATTTTTTTGTCAGGAATGCGGATATGAATCGAGTAAATGGATGGGGCAGTGTCCGGGATGCCGCCAGTGGAATACTTTTGTGGAAGAAAGCGCGGCTTTGCCGGCCAAGGGAAAGGGGGCATCTTCCCGAAGCCTGGCAGAGCGGCCGGAGCCGATCGCTTTGTCGGAGGTCTCCCTGGATGAGGAAGACCGGCTTACCACCCGCATAAGAGAACTTGACAGGGTGTTAGGCGGAGGGCTGGTCCGGGGATCGCTTACGCTGGTAGGAGGAGATCCGGGAATCGGTAAATCTACCTTACTGCTCCAGGTATGCAGGATGCTGGCAGGTGACGGCAGGGAAGTACTTTATGTTTCCGGGGAGGAATCTTTAAAACAGATTAAGCTCCGTGCTACCCGGATTGGGGAATTTAACGCACATTTAAAGCTTTTTTGTGAGACGGGGCTGGATGCGATCGAGGAAGTGATCCGCCGCAAGAAGCCGGACGTGGTGGTCATTGATTCGATCCAGACTATGTACAGCGATCAGATTTCCTCCGCACCGGGAAGCGTTTCCCAGGTAAGGGAGGCCACAGGGGTTTTACTGCAACTTGCAAAAGGCTTAAATATTTCTGTTTTTATTGTTGGCCATGTGACAAAGGAGGGAACCGTGGCGGGCCCCAGGGTGTTAGAGCACATGGTGGATACGGTGCTTTATTTTGAGGGAGACCGGCATGCTTCGTACCGGATTCTGCGCAGTGTCAAAAACCGGTTTGGGTCTACCAATGAGATTGGCGTGTTTGAGATGGCAAGCGAGGGTTTAAGGGAGGTTGCCAACCCGTCGGAGTTTATGTTAAGCGGGAAGCCGGAACATGCAAGCGGTTCTATTGTTGTCTGTTCCATGGAAGGTACCCGTCCTATGCTGATCGAGATCCAGGCTCTTGTATGCCACAGCAGTTTTGGCATTCCCAGAAGGCAGACTACCGGAACTGACTTTAACAGGGTCAACCTGTTGATCGCCGTGTTGGAAAAGCGGTTAGGGATTCAGATGGGGAGCTGTGACGCCTATGTGAACCTTGCAGGAGGAATTAAAATACAGGAGCCGGCCATTGATCTTGGCATTGTGATGGCATTGGTATCCAGTTTTAAGAACAAGTGCATTGATGATAGGATGATCGCGGTAGGAGAGGTTGGCTTAAGCGGGGAAGTGCGCGGTGTCAGCATGGTGCAGGCCAGAGTGCAGGAGGCAAAAAAACTTGGGTTTACCACCTGTATCGTTCCCAGAGCAGGTATGGATGTACTAAAGGATATTTCCGGGATCAGGGTGATTGGCGTAGGCAGTGTGGCGGATGCCATTGATCTTTTATAAAAACGCAAAAGAAACGAAGAAATGAGGAAGAAGATGGAAAAGAAGAAATGGGTGAAACACCTGCCATTATTCATCATTGAGATACTTGTGCTGATAGCGGCGATCGGTATCTTGTTTGTCGTGCTTCGCACCACCGGGAAAAATGGTGTGAAGAAGGATGTTATAGATACGGAGCAGATTGCTGTTAATGAGGAAGTCAAGAAAAAAGTTACGGAATCGAAAGAGCCGGAGACGGTAAACGAATATACTGGGATTTATAATGTTGCTTTTTTTGGCGTGGACGCCAGGGATGAGAATCTTGGGAAGGGAAATAACAGGAGCGATACCATTATGGTCTGCTCTATTGACATGGATAAGCATGAGGTGCGTCTCATCTCTGTTTACAGGGATACTTATCTGAATATAGGAAATGACACTTACAAAAAGTGCAATGCCGCATATGCTTACGGGGGGCCGAAGCAGGCGCTTGGAATGCTGAACATGAACACGGATCTTTTTATCACAGACTATGTGACGGTAGGGTTTGAAGGGCTGGTGGAAGCGGTGGATGCCCTTGGCGGCATTGAGATAGACGTGGCAGAGTCTGAAATCTCCCATTTAAATAATTATCAGATCAGTATGGTAGGAACCACGGAGGACGGAAAACATTATGAGGCTTCGGAGGGTGTGGATTATACGCCGGTGACGCAGCCGGGACTGCAGACATTAAACGGGCTTCAGGCAACGGCTTACTGCAGGATCCGCTTTGTGGGAGATGATTTTAAACGGACGGAAAGGCAAAGAAATGTTTTGATCGCCATGATGGAAAAGGCGAAGAGGGCATCCCTGGGCACACTGATGGAAGCGGCGGATGCGGTGCTGCCCCATGTGATCACTTCGATCGATGTGGAGGATATGCTTCCGGTTCTTGGCATGGTGGGTGATTACAAGGTTACGGTAAGTGACGGCTTCCCGTTCAGGGATATGTTAAACGGTGGTCCGATCCGGACGGAGGGGGAATGCATCGTGCCTACTTCTCTGGAAGAAAATGCGGTGAGACTCCATGAATTATTGTTCCCGGAAGAGGAGTATGAGCCTTCCGAAGAACTGAAAAGTTACAGTAAATATATAGAGGAAGATACGCAGGGGTATCTAAGATATTAAGATATTAAATTAAAAAAAGCAGTTGACAGAAATTGGTCAGATGCGATATAATAGCATTCGGTGGTTGAAGATACCATCGTAAAGGGGCATAGTTCAAAGGTAGAACAGCGGTCTCCAAAACCGTCGATGTGGGTTCGATTCCTACTGCCCCTGTTAGGTAAAAAGAAAGAGGCCAAGTTATATTGACAAGATTAAGGAATAAGCATCAGGTAACGAAACAGTAAATAGATCAGGGCGAAAGCATATTATATAGCTTTCGCCCTGATTTTTATAAGGAGAAGTTTGGTTTAAGTAACACAAAAATGCATTTTTCCCGGAATAAAGAAGTATTAAAAAAGCCCCTGAAAGGGGCAGAGCAGGCTAGGCTGCAGGCTAAGCCCGCAGTCTTTGCCCGCAACTTTACTTATCGGATTTTTTTCCTACCATGGTAAAGCAGATAATGCCTGCAATGATGTAAAGTACGATGGTGACGTAAAGTACTGTCTGGTATCCGGTTGGATTCACTAAAATAGTCTCAATGCTTCCATCTGCAAGTTCATGGGCAAGTTCTACTTCCTTACCAAAGTTCTTTACGATAAAGGCTGCCATCTGGTTTCCGGTAAGTCCTGCAAAAGCCCAGGCGGAAAGGGTGATTCCATGGATAGCGCTTATATTTTTCATGCCATAGTGGTCTGAAAGAAGGGTAGGCACGTTGCTGAATCCGCCGCCGTAGCCCGCGTTCACTACAAACAAAAGAATTAGTACCAGAATCATCAAAAGAGTATTCTGTCCCATATTGGTAATACCCTGGGTAACGATCACAAGGGCTGTGGCAATAATGGAAAGAATGAAGATGATCTTGTAAATGGTGTTTCTGTCTTTAAAGGTATCAGCCCATGCGGAGAAGCCAAGGCGTCCGCCTGCATTGAAAACGGCGGTTACGGAAGAAAGAACGCCAACCATGCCGACTAAGCCGATACACTTGATGATCATTTTTTCCTGAGAGATCAGTGCAAGTCCGCAGGTGATGTTGATATAGAACATCAGCCAGATACCGATAAAGGTAATGGGCTTTGACTTGATCACGTCGATAGCGCTTGCCCCTTTTTCATTAGAAGCGGGCTCGTGCCAGCCTTCCGGCTTTGCTAAGAGGAGATGCCCCACAAACATCATAATGAAATATACTACGGCAAGGATCAGGAACATTTTGTAGATCCCGCCATCTCCTAAGGAATTAAGTAAAGACTGCATGATCGGGCTAGCGATTGCCTTGGCAGCGCCAAAACCTGCCACAGCCAATCCGGTAGCAAGGCCTTTGCGGTCCTGGAACCACAGCATTAAAGTCTTAACGGGGGAGAGATAACCGGTACCAAGGCCAACTCCCATGATGAAACCGTAGCAGATATAAATGCCGATCAGCGCAAGGGCGCTTCCTTTATGTGTGCCGCCGTACCAGATAAATAAACCGGTACCTGCCATACCGACTGCAAAGCAGATGCTGGCGATTAGGGAGGACTTGTGGATGTCCTTCTCAACAATATTCCCAAGGAAAGCAGCAGACATGCCCAGGAAGAAAATTGCAAAGCTGAAAGCCCATTCGGTAGCGCCTTTGGAAAAACCGATGTAGTCAGCGATCTCCTGGCTGAAAATAGACCAACAGTAAACTGTACCAATACTGCAGTGTAATAATAGTGCGGGTATTGCAGCTCGTACCCATTTGTTCTTTGAAAGATTTTTCATGATGCAACTCACTTTCTTATGTTTATAAAATTTTAATAAAAACCTAACAAATATTATAACGTAAAGGCTGATATTTTCAAGTATAAAATGGGCTTTTTTGCAAGCATCCAATCATCGCATTGACTATATTTGCAAAAGAATATATAATAATTTAATATATATTTATCTGAAATAGGCACAGATGGAGCAAATATGACAGAAGAAAATAAAAAAGATCAAATCAAAAGTGAAATTGTATTTGATGATGGAAGGATCGAGGCCATACAGGAGTTTCAAAGTCCGGAGCAGCTTTATGGGGACTTGATTTCCCGTGTCCGGAAATATCATCCTTCTGACGATATCACCCTGATCGAAAAAGCCTATCATGTGGCGTTCAAGGCGCATGAAGAGCAGGTGAGGAAATCAGGGGAACCATATATTATTCATCCATTATACGTTGCGATCATCTTAGCTGACCTTGAGATGGACAAAGAGACCATTGCGGCAGGGCTTTTGCACGATGTGGTGGAAGATACGATCTTGACCTCTGAGGAGATCAGGGAGCAGTTTGGCGCAGATGTGGAACTTTTAGTGGACGGGGTGACGAAGCTGCAGCATTTGCATTTTTCAGATGGCAGCGGCGACAAGCCGGACCGGTTTGAGATGCAGGCCGAAAACCTCAGGAAGATGTTCCTTGCCATGGCAAAAGACATCAGGGTGATCATCATCAAGCTGGCGGATCGTCTTCATAACATGCGTACGTTAAAATACCAAAAGCCGGAGAGCCAGCAGCGGATCGCAAGAGAGACCATAGAGATCTATGCTCCCATTGCCCAAAGGCTGGGAATATCCAAGATTAAAGTGGAACTGGACGATTTGTCTTTAAAATATCTGGAGCCAGAAGCTTACTATGACCTGGTGGAAAAGATTGCGGTGCGAAAAAGCGTTCGTGAAAAATATATACAGGCGATTGTGGATGAGGTCAGCGAGCATATTAAAAACGCCGGCATCACGGCCCAGATCGACGGCAGAGTGAAACATTTTTTCAGTATCTATAAAAAGATGAAAAATCAGAACAAGTCTATTGACCAGATTTATGACTTGTTTGCGGTGCGCATTATCGTGGATACTTTGAAGGACTGTTATGCGGCTCTTGGGGTAATCCATGAGATGTACAAACCAATCCCCGGGCGGTTTAAGGATTATATAGCTATGCCCAAGGAAAATATGTACCAGTCGTTGCACACAACACTGATCGGGAGCAGCGGACAGCCTTTTGAGATCCAGATCCGTACCTATGAAATGCATAAGGCGGCGGAGTACGGGATTGCGGCTCACTGGAAGTATAAGGAAGCTTCGGACGGCAAGAAAGTGGAAAGCTCTGAGGAAGAAAAGCTGGCATGGCTCCGGCAGATTTTGGAGTGGCAGCGTGACATGTCCGACAATAAGGAGTTCATGAACCTGCTAAAAAGCGACCTTGACCTGTTTTCAGACAGTGTGTACTGCTTTACCCCTACAGGGGAAGTGAAAAACTTGCCGGCGGGTTCCACCCCCATTGATTTTGCTTACAGCATTCACAGTGCGGTAGGGAATAAGATGATCGGTGCCAGAGTCAATGGGAAGCTGGTGACTATTGATTACGAAATCAAAAACGGCGATCAGATTGAGATCATGACGTCACAAAATTCAAGAGGCCCCAGCCGTGATTGGCTGAACGTGGTGAAAAGCACCCAGGCAAAAAATAAGATCAACCAGTGGTTTAAAAACGAATATAAAGAAGAAAATATAGTTAAAGGAAAAGAACTGCTAAATAGTTACTGCCGTGCCAAGGGAATTAATATTACAGATCTGACAAAACCGGAGTATATGGACGTGATCATGCGCAAATACGGTTTCCGGGACTGGAATTCTGTCCTTGCGGCGGTAGGCCATGGCGGGCTGAAAGAAGGCCAGATCATCAATAAGATGATGGAGCGCTACGAGAAGGATCATCGCAAGGAACTTACCAATGAGGAGGTCTTAGCGGCGGTTGCTGAAAATGAAGTGGCCAAAAAGCCCATGAAGGTCCGGTCAAAGAGCGGAATTCTGGTGAAGGGAATGCACAATCTTGCGGTGCGCTTTTCCAAATGCTGTTCCCCGGTTCCGGGAGATGAGATCGTGGGTTTTATCACCCGTGGAAGGGGCGTAGCCATCCACAGGACGGATTGTATCAATATGCTGAACCTGCCGGAAATGGAGAGGGTGCGTCTTATTGATGCAGAGTGGGAAGGCAAGCCCGATGAGATGAGCGGCGAAAAATATATGGTGGAGATCATGGTATATGCCAACAACCGGAATGGCCTTCTTGCGGACATTTCGAGGGCACTGACGGAAAAGGATATTGATATCCTTTCCTTAAACACCAGGATCAACAAGCAGGGGCTTGCCACTATGGCAATTGCTTTTGAGATCAACAACAGGGAAGAGTTAAACCGTATTGTGGAAAAGATCAGGTCTATAGAAAGCGTGGTAGATATTGAGCGTACCACGGGGTAGCCGGGAAGGAGTTAAAATGGGAGAGTTAAAGATCGGGCGCATTGTGATGGGCATGTGCCAGACAAACTGTTATTTTGTATATGAGGAAGGAAAAGACCGGGTGCTGCTTTTTGACCCTGCAGATAAGGGGAGTTATATTTATAGTGCCCTTAAGGACAAGGGATTTACGGTGGGAGCTATTCTTTTGACCCACGGTCATTTTGACCATATCTGGGGTGTGGAAGAGATCAGGGAGCTATCCGGCGCCAAGGTTTATGCTTACGAAAAGGAAAAGGAGCTGTGCGAGGACGCTTCTTTAAATGTATCCAAAGGCGCAGGAAGAGCCTGTGTGGTGAAGGCGGATCAATACGTGAAGGACGGCGGGGAAATTACGGAGGCGGGAATCACCTGCAGGTTACTGGCAACGCCGGGTCATACATCGGGGAGCTGCTGTTATTATTTTGAAGCTGATAAAATATTGATTAGTGGGGATACTTTATTTCAGGAATCAGTGGGAAGGACGGATCTGCCTACAGGCAGCATGGGAACGCTGGTGCGCTCCGTTAAAGACAAGCTGTTCCCACTGCCGGATGAAGTGAAAGTATATCCCGGGCATGGGGAAGCGACAACCATCGGGCATGAGAAGAAATACAATCCGTTTTTATAGAAAGGAACGTAAATGAATAAGAAAACTATTGTACGATTGATAATAGGAGTTATGATCTCCATGCTGCTTTTTGGATGCGGGAACAAGGAAGAGGAAAAGACGCCTGACTCGGTGGTGGAGAAGGTGCCGGAAAGCACCCCGGCGCCAACGGCGGCCGCGTCGCCTACCCCGGAAGGGGGTCCTGTGATTACTGAACGGGAAATTAAGGATGGGAAGATGCAAAGCTACCTTACGGGCGAGTGGAAGGAGGAAGAGGCAGCCAACAGAAGGCCTATAGCCGTCATGATTCCGAATAACTCCCCGGCAATGCCCCAATATGGGATTTCCAGGGCAAGCATTATCTATGAAGCCCCAGTGGAAGGGCGCATCACCAGGCTGATGGCGGTGTTTGAAGATTTTGATGATTTAGACCGGATCGGGCCGGTAAGATCCAGCAGGGATTATTTTGTCTATGTTGCAATGGGGTATCAGGCAATCTACTGCAACTGGGGTCTGGCAAGACCCTACGTGGAAGAGTTGATCAACCGGGATACGGTCCAGAATATCAGTGCCAGTGTGCAGGGGATCTATAATCCCGCCAATAATGCTTTTGGACGTGTGAGCAGACCCGGGTATGCGGATGAGTTTAGAGGATACCTGTTTATTGAGGGGATGCTGGAGGACGCGGAGCGTCTTGGGTACGATTGGGAATACGATGACGCTTATGTACCGCCATTTACATTTGCGGCGGATGGGGTAAAAGCCCAGGAGAATTATGAGGACATGGAGGATGCGGTAACCATCTATCCCGGCGGTACGGAAGGAAACAAAGGCGGGTATGGGGCATACAACCCGTTCTTTGAGTATGAGGAGAAGGATGGCTTGTATTACAGATACCAAAACGGGGAAAAGCAGATTGACGAGCTGGACGGAAGCCAGCTTGCTGTTGCCAACGTGGTATTCCAGTACTGCCATGGCGAGGTGAGGGATGATCATGATTATCTTGCGTTTGGTGTACATGGTGAAGGAGATGCTATTGTCTTTACCGGCGGCAAGGTGATCAAAGGAACCTGGGAGCGTTATGACGGGGATGCCACTCCGGCCAAGTTTTTTGACGAAGACGGTGAGGAGATTATCTTTAACCAGGGCAAAACCTGGATTTGTAACATCTGGAAAGAATATGGCGAGTTTGTTAAATATGAATAAGGATCATGACAGATCAACTCCCACAGTTTACAACTGTGGGAGTTTCGTGTATAATACCCTATGTGCATGAAACGGACCTTGAAAATTGAATAGGATATCATTGTCATTGTTCCCTCGATCTAGCGCCATGGCCTTTTGTGCTGCGGGATCTACAGCAAAAGGTTGACGAGGTAAAGAGTGATCGAAAATTCGGCGGATGCTCTTTCGTGCTCTTCCGGTGCGGGATGTATCGGCAAATATGCGGGTAACCGCAAAACAAATACGATACAACGGAAGGAAATTGAAACATATAATAGAATGAAAAACTTAGGCGGGCAGCCTGAGAAAGTATAGAGAAAGATGAGGGAACAGACAACTATGTGTGGAATTATTGGATATACAGGCAAATCGGACGCAAAGGATATCATGCTGGATGCATTGGAACTTTTGGAGTACAGAGGCTACGACAGCGCCGGGATAGCGCTTCTTTCCAAAGAAGGTACACAGATCTGCAAACGTGCGGGAAGGGTGAAAGACCTAAGGGATCTGTGTGCCAAAAAAAATCTTGTAGGGAGCTGCGGAATCGGGCATACAAGGTGGGCTACCCACGGCGGCGTGTGTGATGAAAACGCACACCCCCACAGGTTCGGCAAGGTGACGCTGATCCATAACGGCATTATTGAAAACTACAGGGAGCTGGTGGAACGGTATCACCTGCAGGGAAAGCTGTCCTCAGAGACGGACAGCGAGGTGGTGGCTGCCGTGCTGGAGCATTTTTATACGGGAGACCCTTACTCGGCGATCAGAAGGACGGTGCTTAAGCTTAAGGGAACATTTGCCCTTGCTATTTTATTTGATGATCAGCCGGAAAAGATTTATGCGGTCAGGAATGTGAGCCCAATTGTGGCGGCAGTGACAACAGACGGTGCGATGCTGTCTTCGGACGTGGCGGCGATCGTGCCTTTTACGGCGGATTATTTTGTGATGCCCGAATTTCATGTGGTGTGCTTATCCAAGGACGGCGCACAGATGTTTGACCTGGCAGGTGACCATGTGGAGATCGAATGGCTGAAGGTTGACTGGGATGTAAGCCGCAGCAGTAAGGGCGGCTATCCGTTCTTTATGGAAAAAGAGATCATGGAACAACCTAAAGTCGTCGGGGATACTGTTCTTTCAAGGATCCGGAACGGGAAGCCGGACTTTTCCAAAGAGGGGGTTCCGGATCATATACTGGCTGACTGCCAGAGGATATGCGTGATCGCCTGTGGAACTGCCATGCATGCGGGACTGGTGGGAAAGAGCCTGATCCAGGCTATGATCGGTATCCATGTGGATGTGGTCATGGCATCGGAGTTTATGTATAATGACCCGGTGGTGGACAGTGATACGCTTGTGATAGCCATTTCCCAGTCAGGGGAGACTATTGATACGTTAGAGGCCCTTAAGTTTGCCAGAAAGTGCGGGTCACCCAGCATTTCTGTAGTAAATGTTAAAGGTGCGTCCATTGCAAGGGCAAGCGAGTACGTGATCTATACCTGTGCAGGGCCGGAGATTGCGGTGGCGTCCACCAAGGCCTATACCACCCAGCTTGCGGTGCTTTATCTGCTGACCGCAAGGATGGCAATGGCAAGAGGATTGTGGAGCGAAGAAGAGACCCTTGGCTATATGAGCGAACTGTCCAGGGTGCCGGAAGTAATGGAAAAAGTACTTTCCCAAAAAGATGAGATCCACCGTCTGGCAGGTACGATCATAAATGCAAGGGATGTGTTTATGATAGGGCGGGGGCTGGATTATTCCATTTTGCTGGAAGGGTCCTTAAAGCTTAAGGAAGTGTCCTATATCCATTCCGAAGCCTATGCGTCAGGGGAATTAAAGCACGGTACCATTGCGCTGATTACAGAGGATACGCCGGTAATCGCGGTGGTGACCCAGGAAAAGCTAAAGAGCAAGGAGCTTTCCAATATCAGGGAAGTGCAGTCCAGGGGCGCAAGGGTTCTGCTTCTTATAAAAGAGGATGAGAAGCTTGAAGACGATAAGCGTTTTGCCAATGTGTTCCGGCTTCCGGTGATGGCGGATGCTTTTATGGTCATGCCGGCATCCATCACACTCCAGCTTATTGCGTATTTTGTATCCCTTGACAAGGGGCTTGACGTGGATAAGCCGAGGAATCTTGCGAAAGTGGTAACAGTGGAATAAAAATTATTAAAACAAGAAAGATAAAGATGAGGGAACAAGGACAATGAAGGAAAACAATTTGATAGTTGTCACTACAAACGATACCAGCTTTGAATATGACATCCATTCTTTGGTCAAGGCGTTTTATCCGGAGTGTGTGGTAAGGGTGGCAGCGGAAGAAACAAAGGACAGCTCGGATTTTGGGCTGCCGGATCTGCACATCATGTTTGAAAAGGAGGCTGTTTTACTTTCTTTGGTAAACGGAGAGGGTGGAACGGCTTCTTTTGGTGCAAAAAAGATTGAGATCTCGCAGGAATTGCCAAGGACGGAGGTTAAAAACAGGTTAAAGCAGCTAATTTACGTGACGCTTTCTGAACGTACGGGAAAACAGCTCCCATGGGGAACGCTTACCGGTATCCGCCCTACGAAGATACCGATGGCTATGCTGGAAGAGGGATGCGGTGAGGAAGAAATACTAAAGTATATGGAAGAGACATATTTTGCGGGGAAGGAAAAGAGTGTCCTTGCGCTGGAGATTGCCAAAAGGGAAAAGGCGCTTTTGGAAAACCTGCATTATGAAAACGGTTACAGTCTGTATATTGGCATTCCCTTTTGCCCTACCACCTGCCTGTACTGTTCTTTTACCTCATACCCCATCGTTTCATGGAAAAAAAGGGTAGGGGAATATCTGGATGCGCTGGAGAGGGAGATTGACTTTGCGGCGTCTTCTCAAGCAGGAAAGATATTGGACACAGTCTATATTGGCGGCGGAACCCCAACCACCTTAGAACCGGATGATTTAAGGCGGCTGCTTGGCAAGCTGCAGGGAACCCTTGATCTTTCCAGGGTAAAGGAATTTACGGTGGAAGCAGGCCGGGCGGACAGTATCACTGCGGAGAAACTGCAGGTTTTAAAGGAATTTGGGGTGAACCGGATTTCCGTTAATCCTCAGACCATGAAGCAGGAAACATTAGATGTGATCGGGCGTAAGCATACCGTGGAACAGGTGAAGGAAGCGTTTTATCTGGCCAGGGAAGCCGGATTTACCAATATTAACATGGATCTGATCTTAGGGCTTCCCGGGGAAGGGGCCGAGGATGTGCAAAATACCATGAGAGAAATTGCTGCCCTTTCCCCGGACAGTCTTACGGTACATTCCCTTGCAATCAAACGGGCTTCCAGGTTAAGCCAGTGGGTGGAAGAAAACGGCCTTTCTCTTCTTAACAATACGGATGAGACGATGGAGATCACTGCCAAGGGGGCGGAAGAGATGGGGATGGTGCCTTATTATCTGTACCGCCAGAAGAATATGGCGGGGAATTTTGAGAATGTCGGGTACGCGAAGAGAGAAGACTGCTTTGGCATTTACAACATTTTGATCATGGAGGAAAAGCAAAATATTATTGCCTTAGGGGCAGGAAGCATCAGTAAAAGGATTTTTCCGGACGGGAGGATCGAACGGTGCGAGAACGTGAAGGATGTTTCCCAATATATTGAGAGGATAGGGGAAATGATAGAAAGAAAATGTGTGTTATTGGAAGATTAGAAATTCAAAATTGGGGTTGTTTTCATTTTGGAGGCACGGATATGGTACGAAAGGCAGAAAAAAAGTATTTGGAAACACTGGCAAGCATAGCGATAATTTTGAAAACGGTAGTTTTTGATTTACGATATCCCGGAAAAAGTTGTAGAACAATCAGTTCAAATGTTAAAAAATGAAAAAAATTTTAAATTTTACTTGCATTATTCGGCAAGATATAATAAAATAATCAAGTGTGATGCAGACGGTTCAGGAAGCATCATACACCATAGTAAACGGCTCGTTGGTCAAGCGGTCAAGACGCCGCCCTCTCACGGCGGAAACAGGGGTTCGATTCCCCTACGAGCTGCGACTGTTTTTAAACAGCCCAACCCAGAGAAAACGCTATGAATACTGATTGTTCGGTATTTTCAGCGTTTTTTTATTTTGACTGATTATATGATTTTTCCTGTGGTAGAAACAATCACATGTGGAGAGTGCCAGGCTATGCCATTTATGCAAATTGATATAGATATTTTATAGTGGGTTTGTTAAAATATATTTAGCATAAAATATGGGAGGTTTCTGTATGAAAAGAGGATGCAAACGTATTTTCAGTTTTTTTGTATTGTTGCTTACCCTTGCCAGTGGGGTGTTATGCGGTCCGGTTCAGGCTTTTGCGTCGCCGGCTAAAACAGTAAGATCAGTAACGCCTCAGAAAATGGAAGTCCATTATATCAATGTAGGACAGGGAGACTCCACACTGATAAAATGCGGGGATCAGGCGGCGCTGATTGATGCGGGGGATGATTCTAAAGGTACATTGATTCAAAATTATCTAAAAAAACAAGGTATCAAAAAGTTAGATTACCTCATTTTGACTCACCCTGACACAGACCATATTGGCGGTGCGCCGGTTATCATTACAAAGTTTGATATTGATAAAGTATTTGTATCAAATTATGAAAAGGATAACAAGGCTTACCAAAAGCTGATCCAGGCATTGGATGATAAGCTGTTGAAGTACTCGACACCTGAAGTGGGAACCGGTTATCCTCTTGGTACCGCAACACTGACCATATTAGCTCCAAATGATGAATACGATAACCCAAATGATTCTTCGATCGCATTGATGATCCAAAATGGGAGCAATAAATTTTTATTCTCCGGGGATGCGGGTGAAGATGCGGAAGCGGATATCCTGAGTAATAAGATGGATGTTTCTGCTGACGTATACAAAGCAGGGCATCATGGCAGCAAATATTCTACATCCCAGGATTTTTTCAATGCGGTCAGCCCCACATATGCGGTCATCAGCTGTGGTGAGGATAATGCATATGGCCATCCTCATGCTGAAACACTCAATACGTTCCGGATGAATGGGGTTGATGTATATAGGACAGATGAAGATGGCACGATTATAGCAACATCCGATGGGGAGGATATTATATTTAATGTTCCGCCATCAGAATCGTGGAAGGCAGGAGAGTTTACCGGGAGTTTGTCAGAAGCGGTGCAGCCTAAAGCGCAGCAGCCGGCACAGGAAAAAGAAGTTGTGTCTGATCCTGCACCCGAAATAGAAGAGCCTGAGTTAAGCGGTATTACATATGTTTTAAACAATAATACAAAAAAGTTCCACAATCCCGATTGTGGCAGTGTAGATACTATTAAATCTAAAAACAGGGAAGATACCACCAAGACCAGGGATGAAATTATCGGGGCAGGATATGTTCCATGCAAAAAGTGTAACCCGTAAATTTTTTATAGCAGGCAAAGCCTGTGCTATGTGGAAAAGGCATGGGTATAAATAGGGTAAAGGGGGATATGGGGTTATGAAACTGAATTACAAACGGACTTTTTTTGTGGGGCTGGCGTTTTTGTCCATATCTGCGTTCTGGCAGATGTATGATAATATCATCCCGCTGATCTTGCAGAATACTTTCGGGCTTGGGGAAACGGTGACAGGGGCGCTTATGGCTGCCGATAATGTGTTGGCATTGTTTTTACTGCCTGTTTTTGGGGCACTGTCTGACAAGGTGGATACGAAGATGGGTAAGAGGATGCCTTTTATTGCATGCGGTACACTGCTGGCAGTTATTTTTATGCTGATCCTGCCTGCGGCGGACAAAAGGGGCAGCCTGGTTTTGTTCTTGGCAGCGCTATTTGCACTTTTGGTATCCATGGGGCTGTATCGGTCTCCGGCGGTTGCCCTGATGCCGGACTTAACTCCCAATAAACTTCGGAGCAAAGGGAATGCGGTCATTAATCTGATGGGAGCGGTAGGCGGTGTGTACACGTTGATCATGATCAAGCTCCTTGTAGGAAACGGAGAGCGGCCTGATTACAGTCCGTTGTTTGTCAGTGTAGCGGCTCTTATGGTGATTGCCGTAGGAATCCTTTTGCTCACCATTAACGAAAAAAAGGTAAAGGAAAAGGTAACGGCGGAGGTTTTGGAATATGAGGAAAGCGCTGGCGTTACCGCTATGGATGAGGATAAGGAAGAAGCGCTTGAGGGTGTCGGCGGCGCCGGGAAAAAAGCGGCAATGCCCCGGGAAGTAAAGCGAAGTATGGCGTTTCTCCTTGCATCCATTTTTTTCTGGTTTACGGCCTATAATGCAGTGACCACGGCTTTTTCCAGATATACGAAGGTGGTGTGGAAGCTTGAGGGCGGCGGCTTTGCGGATTGTCTGATGGTGGCTACGGCAGCGGCGATCATCAGCTACATTCCAATCGGCAATATCTCAAGTAAGGCAGGGCGGAAAAAGACGATCATGGGAGGTGTTGTTTTGATGGGGCTGTGCTATTTTGCAGCTATCTTTGCGGGAACCTACCATCCGGTCATTAATATTGCGTTTGCCCTGATAGGGATAGCATGGGCGGCGATCAATGTAAATTCATATCCGATGATTGTAGAGATGAGCAAGGGCTGTGATATTGGTAAGTTTACAGGAACCTATTACACCTTTTCCATGACGGCGCAGATCTTCACACCGGTATTGTCAGGTTTTTTACTGGAAAATATTTCTTACAGGACGCTGTTTCCTTATGCCCTTATCTTTTCCGTGCTGGCGTTTTTGACTATGACTCAGGTTCATCACGGGGATACAAGGCCGGATAAGAAGAAAAGCATGCTGGAAAATTTTGATGTAGATGATTAAGATATGAAAGAAACTTAAGAAGACAGGTGGCGGTAACAAATGATTATTTTTATAATTTTAGCGGCGGTGGTCCTTCTTTATCTGTTGGCGATCATGCCGAGGATGGGGCACGGAAAAAATAGAGACCCGTTTATGGATGTTTATTATGCCCACAGAGGACTGCATGATAACGAAGGAGAAGCGCCGGAAAATTCTCTTGCGGCGTTTCGTAAAGCAGTGGAAGCGGGCTATGGAATTGAGATGGACGTGCAGCTTACCAAGGATAAGGTTCCGGTGGTGTTCCACGACTTTACCTTAAAAAGAGCTTGCGGTAAGGAAGGGAAGGTCTGCGACTACACATGGAAGGAGCTTAAGGATATTGGGCTTTTTGGCAGCAGGCAGACGATACCTAAGTTTGAGGACGTGCTTTCTGTGGTTTTGGGGAAAGTGCCCCTTATCATAGAGCTGAAAGTGGAGTGGACAGAGCTTGACGTTTGCGGGGTGGTGGATGCGGTATTGCGGGAGTACCAGGGGCCGTACTGTATTGAATCATTTAACCCTATGGTGCTTTTGTGGTACAGAAGATACCATAACGACGTGATGAGGGGGCAGCTTGCAGACGGGTTTATCAAGACCGGGGAGTTTAAGGGGCTGTTGTATGTATTTTTGCAGAACCTGCTTTTAAACGGTGCGACCAAGCCTGATTTTATCGCCTATAACCATAAATATGAGAACAATATTTCCAGAAGGCTTTGCCGTGGGCTTTATAAAAACCTGGCTGTGGCATGGACAATCAAAAACCAGGAGGAACTTGAGCATGCAAAAAAGCATTTTGATCTTTTCATATTTGACTCCTTTATTCCGGATGAAAAATGATTGTGCAAATTTGTGATAAAGTTTTATGGCAATATTTGTAATTTATAGTGCACAATTGCCAAAGCTATGGTATAATATTCTAGTGAGCCAAACGTACCTGGCTCACGCAAGGGATAGTAGAAAGAAAAGAAAAGGGAGAAGATGTATGGCAAAATGGGTTTATTCTTTTGAAGAGGGCAATGCTGACATGAGGAACCTGCTGGGCGGCAAGGGCGCTAACCTGGCGGAGATGACGAATCTGGGTCTGCCGATTCCCCAGGGATTTACGGTGACTACCGAAGCGTGTACGGACTATTATGCGCAGGGTAAGCAGATTTCTGATGAAATCAAAGGACAGATTTTTGACGCGCTTTCCAAGCTGGAAGAAAAGCAGGGAAAGAAGTTCGGGGATACGGAAAATCCGCTTTTAGTATCGGTTCGCTCAGGGGCAAGAGCATCTATGCCGGGAATGATGGACACAATCCTTAATTTAGGTCTTACGGATGTGGCAGTTGAAGGATTTGCCGCAAAGACTGGCAATCCAAGGTTTGCGTACGATTCCTACCGCAGATTTATCCAGATGTTTTCAGATGTGGTAATGGAGATCCCCAAGTCATTTTTTGAGAGGATCCTTGATGAAGTGAAAGAAACGAAAGGTGTGAAATATGACACTGAACTGACTGCCGACGACCTCAAGGAAGTGATCGTAAGGTTTAAAGCGGTATATAAAGAGAAAATGGGGGATGATTTCCCGCAGGATCCCAAGGTACAGCTCATGGAAGCTGTCAAGGCTGTGTTCCGTTCCTGGGATAATGAAAGAGCAATCGTCTACAGAAGGATGAACGATATTCCCGGTGATTGGGGAACGGCTGTCAATGTACAGGCAATGGTGTTCGGAAACATGGGCAATACTTCCGGTACTGGTGTTGCATTTACCAGGAATCCTTCCACAGGTGCAAAAGGTATTTACGGGGAATACTTGATCAATGCACAGGGAGAGGACGTGGTTGCGGGTATCAGAACACCACAGCCCATCACCAGATTGGAAGAAGACCTTCCGGAATGCTATAAGCAGTTTATTACGATTGCCAACAGATTGGAAGAGCATTACCGTGATATGCAGGATATGGAATTTACCATTGAGGATGGTAAGCTATTCTTCCTCCAGACAAGGAATGGTAAGCGTACAGCTCAGGCAGCGCTTCAGATTGCCTGCGACCTGGTAGATGAAGGCAAGATCACAGAGCAGGAAGCGGTGCTGCGTATTGAAGCAAAATCTTTAGACCAGCTTCTTCACCCTACTTTTGATCCGGAGGCGTTAAAGAGTGGAACCGTGATCGGACAGGCATTGCCTGCATCGCCCGGTGCGGCAGCAGGAAAGGTATACTTCACGGCATTGGAAGCAAAAGCAGCGCATGAAAAGGGTGAAAGGGTTATTTTGGTTCGTTTAGAGACTTCTCCCGAAGATATTGAAGGAATGCATGCAGCGGAAGGTATCCTGACGGTAAGGGGTGGTATGACATCTCATGCGGCAGTGGTTGCAAGAGGCATGGGAACCTGTTGCGTATCTGGCTGCGGGGATATTTCCATAAATGAAGAGGACAAGGTATTCAGCCTTGGCGAATATGTATACCATGAAGGCGATTATATTTCATTGGATGGTTCTACTGGTAAGATCTATGATGGTGATATTAAGACCCAGGAAGCTTCCATCAGCGGTAACTTTGGAAGGATTATGGGATGGGCGGATGCGGCTCGTAAGCTGAAAGTAAGGACCAATGCGGATACCCCTGCGGATGCGGCCAATGCATTGAAATATGGTGCGGAAGGCATCGGGCTTTGCCGTACAGAGCATATGTTCTTTGAACCTGACAGGATTCCGAAGATTCGTCAGATGATCCTTTCCAGGACGGTACAGGAAAGGGAGAAAGCGTTAAACGAGCTGATCCCTTATCAGAAAGGCGATTTCAAGGCACTTTATGAAGTAATGGAAGGAAGGCCGGTTACCATCCGCTTCCTTGATCCTCCGCTTCATGAATTTGTTCCCACGGAACAGGGTGACATTGACGATCTTGCGGTTAAGATGATGATGACTGCTGAGGAAGTGCAGGAAGTTTGTGATTCTCTCCATGAATTTAATCCGATGATGGGACACAGGGGCTGCCGTCTTGCGGTAACTTATCCTGAAATTGCACGGATGCAGACCAGGGCTGTGATGGAAGCAGCAATTGAGGTTAAGAATGAGAAGGGCTATGATATAGTTCCTGAAATTATGATTCCTTTGGTTGGTGAGAAGAAGGAGCTGAAATACGTTAAGGAAGTAGTAGTGGAAACTGCTGAACAGGTAAAGAAAGAGAAGAATTCCGATATTAAGTACCATATCGGAACCATGATTGAGATTCCAAGAGCGGCGCTGTTAGCTGATGAGATTGCAGAGGAAGCAGAATTTTTCTCCTTCGGTACAAATGACCTTACGCAGATGACCTTTGGCTTCTCAAGGGATGATTCAGGGAAATTCCTTAGCGAATATTATAAGAAGAAAATTTACGAGTCCGATCCTTTTGCAAGACTGGATCAAAACGGCGTAGGCCAGCTTGTACAGATGGCAGCAGAAAAGGGCAGAAAGACAAGACCGGATATCAAGCTTGGTATCTGCGGAGAGCATGGCGGGGATCCTTCATCTGTGGAATTCTGCCACAAGATTGGATTGACCTATGTGTCATGTTCACCGTTCAGGGTGCCGATTGCCAGGCTGGCAGCGGCGCAGGCGGCAATAAAAAAATAATGCCATAGGAATTTGGGTACTCGCAGGCAAAAGTATTGAAGAATGGCTTAAATTCAAGGATTTTAAGGCTTGGTGGGGTTCATCACGGTGGGTGGTGACCCCCTTTTTTTCGTGTTTTTTGATGCCGCTGATAGGATGGCGATTGGGGCAAAAATCATACTATCAGGCAAAAGTATACTTTCACGCAAAAGTTTGATGTAATAATAAACATTCAGATTGTTCGCACGGGCAGTCTCAGTAAGGCT
>OFGG01000075.1_pt1 | contig 85963 bp, 74 predicted proteins | sample 1521701 | NCBI WGS metagenome assembly OFGG01 (sample SAMEA3504081, study PRJEB24116) | mouse gut metagenome | biome: mouse gut; feature: mouse-associated habitat; material: faeces | place: Denmark | collected 2011
ATAGTATGTGTTGCCTGAAGCAAGCTAAAACAGCTTGTTCAGCAGACACTAATTAATGTTACTTCACAGGGGGCATGGCAAGAGCTATTAGATAAATATAGTCCGGTGAGAAACTCTTTCGGGGGATACAAAGTGTTATGTGAAGACTTTGTGATTGATGTTTGGGTTATAGAAGAAACTTGGGCATATAGAGAAGAAATAATATCTTGCTCGGAGTCGGAATATGTAAAATACTTACCAGAGACGGTTTTTTTAAATTTAGATGCAATCATATATGATATAAAAAGGGATATATGGTATGATCAGATGTATTGTGAGGCAATGAAAAATAGAGAAATAGATATAGTCTTGGAAAAAAATCCTCAATTGCTATTAAATACAGTTCGTGCGTTTGTCTTAAAAAAACGTTATAATATGTGTTTTTCAGAAAGGTTAGTCCGGATAATAAAAAGAGAAAAAGAATTAAATAAAAATTTTATCAAAGATTTATTAGATATTCAAAAAGAGCGATATGGAAAAGAAATTATGTGTAAAAGTGAAATACAACAGATAGTAGAAACGTATTAAAAATTCATTTTGGAAGGAAAGGTAAATACCCCTGCCAATATTATGGCAGGGGCCTTTTTAACGGTAATCTTTCATATAATCCCCATGTGCTTCGATCAAGTCATCACATAGAGATACAATTTCATCAACGGAAAGCTGGGCGGCAGTGTGAGGATCTAACATAGCTGCCTGATAAATATTTTCTCTCTTTCTGGTGATGGCGGCTTCAATTGTCATAAGCTGCGGGTTGATGTTGGTCATGTTCATGGCAGCCAGCTGTACAGGAAGACGTCCGACCTTGCAGGGATGGATGCCCATATTATCAATCAGGCAGGGTACTTCCACGCAGGCATCGGAAGGCAGGTTAAAGATCAGCCCGTCGTTGATTACGTTTCCGCCAATCTTATACGGGATGCCTGTCACGATTGCTTCCATGATATAAGAAGCGTATTCATGGGAACGCTCGTGAGTTACCTGTCCGTTGTCCAGAATATCATTTTTTTCTTTTTCCCAGCCTTCAATCTGATTGATGCATCGGCGGGGGTATTCGTCTAAGGGGATATTATACTTTTCTATCAATTCCGGCTTGTCCGGTTTGATAAACCAGGGGTTGTACTCCGCATTGTGTTCGCTGGATTCAGTACAGTAGTATCCCAGCCGGCGTATGTATTCGTAACGCACCATGTCATTGTGCTTTTCTGTGCGGTTCTTTTCTGCCGCGCGTTTTTTGATCTCCGGATAAAGGTCGTTGCCATCTTTATCATAAATCTCTAAAAGCCATGCCATATGGTTGATGCCGGCAATGGTCTCTTTACGTCCTTCCAGATAGTTTTCCATGCCAAGCCCTTCTAAAAGGGATTTGGAGCAGACCTGTACGCTGTGGCAGAGTCCCACTGTCTTGATGTTAGTATAGCGCTGCATATATCCGGAAAGCATAGCCATAGGGTTGGTATAATTTAAAAACCATGCGTTGGGGCAGACTTGTTCCATGTCCTCGGCAAAATCATGGAGTACAGGAATGGTGCGCAGTGCGCGCATAATGCCTCCGATCCCCAGGGTATCCCCGATGGTCTGGCGCAGGCCATATTTTTTAGGGATCTCAAAGTCGGTGATGGTGCAGGGGTCATACAATCCAACCTGAATTGCGTTGACTACGAAGTCGGCGCCGCGGAGCGCTTCCTTCCGGTTTTCAACACCAAGGTAAGTCTTGATATTAGCTCTTCCTTCATTGGTGTTTTTGTTGATAGCGCTGAGAATGATCTCCGACTCTGAAAGACGTTTCGGGTCAATGTCATAGAGTGCGATCTCACTGTCGCGCAGGGCGGGGGTACACATACAGTCACCCAATACATTTCTGGCAAATACGGTACTGCCAGCCCCCATAAAAGTTATTTTTGCCATAATTCTACCTTTACCTTTCCTCGTTTCTGCCCGTTAAGGCAATTCATAATCACATTATAGGAGAAAACGGTAAATATAGATAGGGATTTTGTTTCGGGTTAATAGGAAAAATGTTGCATAGGTTGTTGTGGGAAGGGTCAGGATAGGATATAATTGTGGAAAGATCATGGTTTGTGGGATGCGGGAATAATTATGGAAAAAAATACATTATTGATGAAAGAATATTTTCAGGAGAGCTGTTTTGGGGATGCGCTTGTATTTTATTTTTGCGGATGGCAGAAATGTGAGCCGGAGCATGCCTTTGGTCCGGCAGTGAGGACGCACTTCCTGTTTCACTTTATCCTTTCCGGAAAGGGATCTTATGAGAGAGGAGGGGTGCGCCGGGAGCTGAGGGCCGGTCAGGGTTTTTTGATCCTTCCCGGGGAGTCTACCTGTTACGGGGCGGACAAGGATGACCCCTGGGAATACTGCTGGATTGGCTTTAATGGCACGGAGGCGGAAAATATTCTGACAGAATGCGGACTTGGAACTGACCACCTGATTTATGAAGACCATAGCGGTGGGCTTTTGGGGCAGGAAATGCTGCGGCTGGTGAATTCTTTTAACCGGGCGGGGGTGAATGGCTATACGCTTTTGGGGCAATTATACCTATGTTTTTCCCATATGGTTAAAAAACAGCCCGGCAATGAATCCGTGGTTCAGGGGTATGTAAGGCGTGCACTGGATTTTATCCACAATAATTTCAGTTATGAGATCGGAGTATGGGAGATTGCCCGGGCGGTAGGGGTTGACCGCACGTATTTATACCGAATTTTTCGGAAGGAGGTAGGGAAATCGCCTAAGGAATACCTGACCGCATTCCGCCTTAAGATGGCGGCAGGGATGCTGGCAGGATCTTCCCTGCCTGTTACGGAGATTGCACTGTCCTGTGGGTTTAAGGAAGCATCCTTGTTTGGGAAACAGTTTCGGGCGGCTTACGGGTGCAGCGCTTCTAAGTACCGTAAAGATAAAATAAAGCTATGACGAAAAAAGAGAGAGGAATTAAGATGAAAAAGTCGGTGTTTATTCAGTCAATTTATTTTATCCTATTATCTTCCTTTATAGTAGTCTTTCTTTTTGCGGTTTCGGAAGTTTTCACAATCAAGCATTTTAATGAGCGGATAGAGAAGATTTATAAAAACTCAATTAATTATTCCAGCAATTACTGGGCAGACCAGTTTTACGTTGCAAATAAAGAGTTGAAGTCATTGATTGATAAAAATAATGATACGGATTACAATTTGATCTGTGCCTCACAGGAAGATGATCTCATCCGGGAGAGAAGCGAAAATCTCCAGAGGGATTTAACCAATATGTCGATCATCAATGATAATCAGATAACATTTTTTGCGTATTTCCCGGATAAGGATATTATGATTTCTTCTATTACTTACATTGATTATCTTCAGGAAAAAGAGATTGATGAACTTAAGCAATATCTTTTAGCATATAACAGAGGTAATTCTGCCGACTGGAAAGATGTACAGTTAGGAGAAAACAGTTATTTTTTGCATACCTATGCGCATAATGGGGGATACAGCGGCTGTTACATCAGTTGTGAAAATGTTCTGGATGATATTATGCCCCAGGATCAGGAATGTAATATGTATATCCTAAATATGGATGGCTCTGTCTTTTATGAAAGGGAGGGGAACAGGGGATATGCGAAGGGTTTTGTTTTTTCCCGCGCGATCAGGATGATCAATAAAAAAATCTGTGTGGAGATTCCTTATGATAATTTTATCAATAGCGGGTCCTACATTTTCCTGATTTTGTTTTTTGCAATGGCAGCGTCCGTTTTACTTATTTGCATTGCCCTGTTTTATCAGGATAGGGCAGTTTTCCGTCCGCTTTTAAAACTGAAGGCAGCAATGGAGGAATTTAGTGGGGGAAATATGGAAGTCAGGCTGGAAGAACGAACTTCAAATAACGAAATCTCAGTGTTGTACCGGACCTTTAACCATATGAAGGATCAAATCCTTAATTTAAAGATTGGCATCTATACAGCAAGCTTGGAAAAACAGATCATGTACAATCAATTCCTGCGTGTGCAGATCCAGCCCCATTTTTATACTAACATTTTAAATCTGATCTATACACTGGCAAATGCAAAAGATTTCAGGACAATCCAGGATCTGACGAAATACATGACAGATTATTTTAGATATCTTTTGTCTTTAAAAGGGGATTTTGTATGGCTTGAAGAGGAATTACAGTGCGTGGAATATTATGCGCAAGTGCAGAGAATCCGGTATCAGGACAGCTTTTGCCTTAAAATCACCTGTAATGTGGATGCGGAAAATGAGATGATTCCGCCGCTTTTGATCCAGACGTTTATAGAAAACAGTATCAAGTATAATGTTATGGTGGTACAGGATCTTCAGATTTCCCTGCTCATTGAGGAAGAGGAGGATTGGCTTCATATCGAAGTGAAAGATAACGGTTCAGGGTTTCCGGAAGAAATGTTATACCGGATTGAACGTAATGAGGATATTGAAGAAGACGGGAAACATATAGGAATTACCAATGTAAAAAACCGTCTGCAGGTTTTGTATGGTGACTGTGCGGTTGTCAGGATCCGTAACCAGAGGGAAGGTTCTGTGGTAACAGTAAGGATTCCCAAAATAAACAATGATGAGAGGCTGGAAGTCTGAAAATATGAATTTGCTGATTGTTGATGATGAAGTGATCATTGTCTCTTTATTAAAAAAGCATATTGTGTGGGAAGAGCTGGGAATAAAGGAAGTGTTTACCGCCTATACGGCGATGGATGCAAGAAGGGTGGTGGCAGACCATGCAATTGATATTGTGATATGTGATATTGAGATGCCAAAAGAGAGCGGGCTGGATTTTTTGGCGTGGGTGAAAGAGAACTATCCTGATATCATGCGTATTATCCTTACCAGCTACCCTGATTTTAAGTATGCGCAGGATACCATCAGCATTGGCGTATTAAAATATCTATTAAAGCCGGTCAGCTTTGAAGAGTTGGCGGAAACGGTCAGATACGCAGTAGAGGAATTGGAAAAACAAAAAAATACAAAGCAGCGTCAGGCGGATAATTTGCATACGGGATATGATAAGAAGCGGGAAGAAAAAATATTTTATACAAAAATGATCACGGATGAGATTCTGCCGTTTCCGGAATTTATTGACAGGGCCGTTGAGGAAGGGAAGTTAAACAAGGAGGAGCTGGTTCCGGAAGGGCTGGTGTATATCCGCCTTGGCAGGGCCATGAGTGGGAAAAATGACAGCGCCTTGTTGTATGCTCTTTGTAACATTGCGGAAGAATTATTTGAAAATATAGTAGAGATTCATCTTTGGGATAATATTTTTTGGGTGATCAGGTCAAAGGAAGATAAAGAGCGGATTTATGAAATGTGTGAACTGTTTCTATCCAAATTAGATGGAAGGCTGCCGGGGGAGATAGCTGCGTATTTTATTTATCATGTTAAATTGGAAACGCTTTCTGAAAGCGCAAAAGATCTGCGGCAGGCGGCTATGCAATACCGAAATGTGGGGCAGAGCATTTATGACGTGGATGATATGATAGAATCTATTTCAGAATCGGAAGGAGGAGACCAGGCTGCTTCATCCTGGGCAGTGGTGGAATCTGTAAAGGAGTATCTTCGTGAGCACTATATGGAACCAATTGGCAGGCAGGAGATTGAGGAGGCGGTCCATTTAAATGGAGATTATCTTAACCGCATTTTTAAAAGCGCAACGGGGTACTCGCTTATTCAATATATTCAGTATTACCGTATTTTGGTAGCCAGGCGTCTGATTGCGGAGGGAAAATGTACCATTACGGAGGTAGGAATCAGCGTGGGCTTTGACACGCCTTCTTATTTTGCAAAGGTATTCAAAAAATGGACGGATATGACACCGTTTGAATATTATAACAGGATGCACAAAAATTAAGTCTGAAATGTTCTACCAGGTGGTCGGTTTTGTTGTTGAGACAAAGCCGGCTGTTTTTTTATACTAGAAAAGTCAATAATATAAAATTAAATACCTGTTAGACTTATGCAGGGGAGAAAAGGAGGATATCATGTTACGAAAAAGTGTCAGTGTTTTTTTAGTGGCTGTCATGACAGCCGGGTTATTGGCAGGGTGCGGATCGCCGGGAAACAATATGGCTGGTCAGGATACGGAAAAAATCGGGGCAGATGAGCCGTCTGCTGACGCAGACCAGGCTTTGGCGGAGGATGCGCCGGGAAGCAGTGATCTGTCCGGACAGGAACCTTATACAGTAAGGATTGTGGCGGACGGGTTTGGGTCAGACGAAGCCTGTGCCGAAATATCGGCAGCGGTTTCGGAGATTACAAGGGCAAAGTTTAATACAGATGTGGAGTTGGTACGCTATGACTTTGCAACCTACGTAGATAAGGTGCAGACGGAACTTGCTTCCGGAGAAAAGATAGATCTTCTTGGAGGCGTTTCTGATATTTCTATTCCCAGTGCAGCCAGCCAGGGGCAGGTGTTGGCATTAAATGAATTGCTGGAATCTGACGGAAAGGATATTCTGGCAGATATCAGTGCGGAAGATTTAGGATCCACCTCAGTTGGCGGCCAGGTATATGCAATCCGTAACAATAAGGAATTGGGTTTAGGACTTGGATTTGCATGTAATGCGGAAATGCTGGAATCTTTAGGGATAGATTACAGCAATATTAAGTCGGAAGCGGATATGGAGCCGATTTTACAGGCTGTGAAGGAGAAATATCCGGATGTTTACCCATGGGGTTCTGACAGCGGGGCAATGGGAGACTTTTTACTGGCTGTCGACTGGCTTGGCAGGGATTTTGGCGTGCTAATGGATTCTTTTGATGACAGTGATACGACTGTAGTTAATTTTTTCACTTCAGATGAGTATTATGAGCTATGTAAGCGCAGGTATGAGTGGTCTCAGAAAGGGCTGATCATGCCGGATGCAAGTATTAATACGGAGCAGGTTGCCAGCCTGATGGGCGCCGGAAAAGTGTTCTGTGCGACTACGGAGACAAAGCCGGGAATTGAATCCCAGTGGGAAAGGAATACGGGGATCGATATTACCATTATTGATGTGGTGCCTGATTATACAATGACGAGTAACTTAAATAATTACTGGTTTATCCCTTATACCAGTGAGCAGCCGGCAAGGGCAATGCAGGTTTTAAATGAAATGTATTCCAATCCTGACGTGGCGAACCTGCTGATTTACGGTATTGAAGGGAAATACTACGAATTTGTGGACGAAGAAAGCGGTGTCATTGATTATCCGGAAGGCGTAACTTCTGACAGCCTGGGATACACAGTCACGGCATGGCATTTCCCGAATGAATTGATCGCCCATAAATGGGTTACGGACGGTGCGGATATTTGGGAAGATACCATTCGGTTTAATAAAGATTGTCATCCTTCACAGGCCAAAGGATTTGTATGGGACAGCACGGATGTGACCAATGAAGTAGTTGCCTGCATGACCGTGAAAAATAAGTATTTAAAAGGATTAAATACCGGAGACGTAGATCCTGACAGCATATGGGAGCAGATGAAAGAAGAATATGAAGAAGCCGGAATCCAGAAGATCATAGATGAAAAGCAAAAACAGCTTGATGCCTGGCTGGCAGAAAATAAATAGAAAAAGGTTAAGCAAGGCAATGCGGCATCATGGCATTAAAACCTGATGCCGCATGATTGCATGGATAGGTCTGGAGGCGGATATGGAGAGTAAGAAAAAGAAAATTTCAGTAAACTGGGCGCTTTATCTCATGCTGGTACCGGGGTTTTTATATATGTTGTTTAATAACTATATCCCGATGACGTTTACGGTGATCGCATTTAAGAAGTTTAATTTTCAAAAAGGGATATGGGGAAGTGAATTTAATGGCCTGGAGAATTTTAAGTCTCTTTTTTCAACAAGGGATTCCTGGATCATCCTAAGGAACACCATAGGATATAATCTGGTATTTATTGTTGTAAGCCTTTTGATCGGCCTGACATTGGCAATTTTGCTGGATGAACTGGCGTCGAGAAGGGGAAAAAGATTGTACCAGATGTCTTACCTGATACCCTATATGATATCGATTACTGTTGTAAGCTATATCGTATATGCATTTTTAAGTACCGAAACCGGGTTTATCAATAACGGGATCTTGAAAATCCTGGGGAAGGATAAAATATCCTGGTATTCCCAACCGAAGTATTGGCCGTTTATTCTTGTGGCAGTAAATCAGTGGAAGTGGCTTGGGTATAATACGATCATCTATTATTCTTCGGTAATCAGCATAGATTCCGGGTATTATGAGGCGGCAACCATAGACGGCGCTGCCCGTTTTCAACGTATCTGGTATATTACCATTCCTTTGATCCGATCCACGATCATTACCATGACACTTTTGCAGCTTGGCAGCATTTTCCGTACGGATTTCGGGCTGTTTTATCAGGTGCCTATGGATAGCAGCGCATTGATGAATGTTACAAATACAATTGACACTTATGTGTACCGGGGGATAAAGAGCGTGGGAACGCTGGGGATGTCATCTGCCGCAGGATTGTATCAGTCCGTGGTGGGCTTTGTATTAATTCTGGTCATGAATGGAATTGTCAGAAGGATTGATAAAGAAAGCGCCATATTTTAAAAAGGAGATGCTATAATGGTAAAAAGAGATAGAGTGTTTCAGGCAATTGACCATGTGATATTGTTTTTGGTGGCAGCCTTTTGTGTTCTACCGCTGATTTTGTTATTTTCATCATCTTTAAGCAACGAGACGGCCGTGCTGCATGAAGGCTATCATATCTTGCCAAGGGAATTTGATCTGACTGCATATCAATATATTGTCAATGGTTCAAGCGGGATCATGCGGTCTTATGGAATTTCCGCAATTGTTACACTGGCAGGAACGCTGGGGAATCTGTTTATTACGATACTGTATGCTTATCCCATTTCACGCAGGGATTTAAAGGGGCGGACGTTTTTTTCTTTTGTTTTATTTTTTACGATATTATTTAACGGGGGCCTGATTCCCACTTATATGATGTGGACCAATACATTCCATATTAAGAATACATATCTGGCGTATCTGCTCCCGAACCTTTTGATGAACGGGTTTTATGTGATCATGGCAAGAAATTTTTTTGCGGCAAATATTCCTTTTGAACTGCTGGAGTCCGCCAAAATAGATGGTGCGGGGGAAGTACGGATCTTAAAGAATATCGTGATACCTATGTCTAAGCCAATCTTAGCCACATTAGGGTTATTTGTCTCCTTAAATTATTGGAATGACTGGCAGAATGGGCTATATTATATCAGTAATGATAACATGTACACGATTCAGGTACTGCTGAATCGTATGCTGTTAGACGCATTATACATGCAGCAGGGATTGTCAAAGGAGATCAGCAGCAGTATCGGGGCAGCTATGCCGACATCTACGTTGAAAATGGCAATTGCTGTTTTGGGTGCGATTCCCGTGCTGATCATTTTCCCGTTTATTGCCAGATATCTGACTGGCGGGATTGTGGTAGGCGCGGTGAAAGGTTAAACAATAAAAGAGAAGGAGAGGATTTATATGTTATTTGAAGCTTTTAAACACGGAATCAATCTCGGGGGGTATCTTTCTCAGTATGAGCTGATTGCGGATGCAGGGTCGCAGGATTCCTTAAAGGAGCATTTTGAGACATTCATTACGAAAGAGGATATTGGACAGATTGCGGGATGGGGGCTTGACCATGTGAGGATCCCGGTTGACGGGTATTTGTTTTTTGACAGGAAAAAGAAGGTACTGCGGAAAGATCCGCTTGCATATTTGGACCGGTGCATGGAATGGTGTGCTGAATATGGCTTGAATGTGGTCATAGATCTGCACAACATAACAGGTCATGTTTTCGGTCAGATGGACGTGCCCACACCGCTTATGGTGGAGGAAGACCTGCGCAGTGATTTTTGTCTCTTTTGGGGAAATATGGCGAAGCACTTTAAAGGATATGGCAAGGTAACACTTTTGTTTGAGTTGTTTAATGAGATAGCGGACGCTACCGGGTATCAGTGGAATAAACTTTATAAAAGTGCCATCAAGGCAATCCGCGAAGTTGACCTTAAAAGATGGATTTTGGCAGGGAGCAATTACGTAAACAGCGTGGGATATCTTGACAGGCTGGATCTGGTGGAGGATCCGTATGTGTTTTATAATTTTCATTATTATGAGCCTAATGTGTTTACCCATCAGATGGCGCATTTTTCCGAGGAATTTCGTACATTCAAAAAAACGCTCAGCTATCCGGGGGATATGGGGGAATATATCGAATTTGTAAAGACCCACCACAAGTTCAGGAAAGAGCATCCTATGATCATGGCTGATCTTGCGGAGGATGGGGCTTTCGGGAATGGCAGTTTTATAAATGACAGAAAGTTGATGGAAAAATATCTTGCAGATGCAAAGCGCTTCGTGGAGTATTCAGGATGTGAGCTTTACTGTGGGGAATTTGGCGTAATTGACTGCGCCCCGGAAGAAGAAGCGGTAAAATGGCTTGGGGATTTTATTACAATCTGTAATGAAATCGGGATTGGACACGCAATGTGGAATTATAAATGCCTGGATTTTGAGATACTGGACCGGGAGGGAAATGTGGTAAGGCCAAAGGTGCTTGCATTGTTGAAGGAATTTAGGTAAATTCCGGTATTTGTTATGACTTGCTAATATCAGGGAACGGGTTTAGAATATAGGTTGAACGCAGGATGATATTACGAGGAATGGAGGCTTATTATGATCAACGAAACATATCAAATCAAGCAGGAAGGCTCTCAAGATTATGCAAAGTTGACAATTTATATCCAGGATGATTCACCGGAGATCGGGATTCATGAAAGGCCGTTGATTTTGGTGTGCCCGGGTGGGGGATATGGAATGACTTCCGACAGAGAAGCGGAGGTGATCGTTTTTCAGATGCTGGCTATGGGATGTAATGCGGCACTTTTGCGTTATTCTTGTGTACCTTCTGTTTTTCCTACGGCGCTTTTGGAATTGGCATCCGGTATGAAATTAATTAGGGAGCATGTGGAAGAATGGCATATCGATCCGAATAAAATCATGGTGATGGGATTTTCGGCAGGGGCGCATTTGGCAGGCAGCCTTGGCATGTTCTGGAACAGGAAGTTTTTAGCTGACAGACTGGGTTTAAATGACAGGGAACACTCTCTTTTGCAGCCGAATGGCATGATCTTATGTTATCCGGTGATCACATCCGGTGAATTTGCTCACAAGGATTCCTTCCGGTGCTTACTGGGGTTGACTCAGGAACCGGTGCCGGAAAAAATAGAAGGGTTTGAGGAAGCGTATTCCATGGATGAGATGATGGAGAAGCTTTCCCTTGAAAAACAGGTCTCTAAAGATACACCAAAAGCATTTATCTGGCATACATTTGAAGATGGGTGTGTACCGGTAGAAAATTCCTTGCTGCTTGTGGGTGCCCTTAAAAAGGCGGGAATCAGCACGGAGTTCCATATGTATCCCCATGGCGGACATGGTCTTTCTCTTGCCAGCAACCAAAGTGCGACCGTGGCGGGGAATGAACAGGTGGTAGAAGAATGCCAGTCATGGATGGGGCTGTTACGGAAGTGGATTGAGAATTTTTAAGGTGTTTTGTGGATAGGAGTGAAATAATATGGCAACAGATTTTTCACAGGGCAAGGTCTGGAAGAACATTATTTTTCAGGCGATTCCGTTAACTTTGGCACAATTAGTACAGTTACTTTATAATGTGGTTGACCGCGTTTATATAGGGCATTTGCCGGGGGCGGAGAACATGGCATTGACCGGAATAGGGCTTACCTTTCCGGTCATTACGTTGATAGCGGCTTTTACGAACCTGTTTGGATCGGGCGGCACGCCATTATTTTCAATTTCAAGGGGGAAAGGGGAAGAGGAGGAGGCGGAGAAAATCATGGGGAATGTATTTTCCCTTATTTTAAGGGCTTCCCTTTTCCTTTTCTTGTTCTGTTATCTTCTGCGGAGACCTATCCTGTTTTTATTTGGTGCCAGTGAAGGATCTTATGTATATGCAGATGAATATCTGAAAATTTATCTGTTTGGTACGGCGTTTTCCATGGTGGCTGCAGGGATGAACGGGTTTATCAACGCTCAGGGGTATCCGAAGATAGGGATGCTGACGACGGTGATAGGGGCAATATTAAACCTTCTGCTGGATCCGCTGTTTATTTTTGTGTTCCATATGGGGGTGAGCGGTGCGGCCCTTGCTACAGTGTTAAGCCAGTCGGTTTCAGCAATTTGGGTGTTTCGTTTCCTGACCGGCCGGAAAGCAGTCCTAAAAATTAAAAAGGAAAATCTTAAGCTGGATGGCAGGCTGGTAAAAGACATTATGGCGCTTGGAACTTCCGGATTTATTGTGCAGGCAACAAATGCGCTGGTTCAGATTGTATGTAACATTACCCTGCAAAGCTATGGTGGGGATTTGTATGTGGGTATTATGACAGTCTTAAATTCGGTGAGGGAGCTGTTATCCCTGCCGGTGTCCGGAATTACGAATGGTTGTCAGCCAATCTTAGGATATAATTATGGGGCGGGAAAAATGGAACGGGTAAAAGAGGGAATCCGCTTTACGGCGCTTATCGGAGTGGGATACACACTTCTTGCGTGGATGTTTGTCATGAAATTTCCCCATTTTTTGTTTTCTGTCTTTACGGATGATATTATGATGATAGAAACAGGAAATGCGGCGCTCCAGATGTATTTTTTTGGGTTTTGCTTTATGGCATTTCAGTTTTCGGGGCAGTGTACTTTTCAATCTCTCGGATATGCCAAGCGGGCTATTTTTTTCTCGCTGTTCCGAAAGGTAATCATCGTGGTTCCGCTGACGCTTCTCTTGCCGGTTTTGGGCTTTGGGGTGGATGGAGTGTTTTTGGCAGAACCGGTTTCCAATCTGATCGGAGGACTGGCATGTTTTCTTACGATGTGGTTTACGGTGTATAAGAAACTGGGGAAATAATGTGTCAGGCATTATTTCCCCGTAATGGTCTTACTTCGTCATCCTAAATGGATACAGAACGCAAAATACCCAACCCCGGTGTTAAACAGCAGGCTGTAATAAAAGGATTCCGTAAAAAATTCCTTCCGGAATTGTTCCATTGTCATGATATGACTGCTTTCTAACTGATATTGTAAAGGCGGTTTCAGGTACATGCCAAGCCGGTTTACTATTTGTGCAGAAAGTTCCTTCACTGTGTTAATTACAAGCTTATCTACTCTTTTTAAGGGCATATCCAGCATGGAGCTTACTGCCTGTAAGGCCAGGCTTTCTTCAAGGACTAAGAAAATCTGTATTTGTTTTCCTTCTATTGGCTGATAAGCTAACCGACTGATAATGCTGTTGCCAAAATTTTCTCCACTGTAATGTTCACTGACAATCTCGACTTGCCGCTTAAAAATTTCCTGTATCGTATCAGATAATGCGTCTTCTAAGTCTTCTACATCTTTCCCTTCTTTGCCATGAATCCATTTGGCTGAGAATTTTCCCGTGATGGCACGATCCTCTATCATAATGTGGACGGTCAGCCATCCAAGGCAGATGCCAAGGAAATGATGGATGGATTCTTGCGAATAATTTGATTCCTAACAAATCCTTTTCTAAGGCGGGAAGTGTTTTGCAGCGCATATTGTCGTGCAGGCGCTTGTGCATTTCATAATTTTTGCAGCCGATAGACTGCATATATGCTTCTTCATTGGCAAAGTGTTCTATGGCGTAACTTTTAAAGTATTTGATTCCTTCAGCACATGCCCACTGGCCATGATTTTCATTTTTGCTTAAATAGGTTAGTTTTCGAACAATTGAAAAAAGTTTCCGGTGTGCATGGTCGATGGAATCAATTCCGATGTTAAGCCGTTCATCCCATTCCATCTCTTTAGCCATGCTGCTCCTTTAATTTTGTATTTTAAAATCTTATGTTTCACTGTTAAAATATGACGTAAAGTGATAATTTGTGCATAATATAATGACATTCCACCACCGCCCCGGGCGGGTGATTACTGTGGTTTGTTCATAGCGGTTCGTGAAAGCTCATCTACTTTTTTCTAATGTTGTTGACAATAAAATATGATAGAATAGTGGTATCAATGATACCAAATATGATATTGTTGGCGCATTTTTCATGTGTATACAGGAGAGGAGGGAAGTTATGGCGAAATTCCAAAAGACGAAAGACGAAGAAGATACTATGATTGAAAATTATATATATTCATTTGGCAGATTTTTTCTGCCAGATGAATATAAATATACATACCTGGAGAGTAAGGATTACTAATGAGCGAAAAACAAGAAAGGAGCGTCAAAATGGAAAACAAAAAATCTTGCTTTGAATGTGGAACAAAAGATAACTATGAATTGAAAGACACAATCAGGGTATATGAAGGAGATGGTTATGATTTTGAACTTTGGGTAAATATCCCATTTTGTAAAAACTGCGGCGCTCCTATATACGATGAAGAACTTGAGAATGAAATAGCCCAAAGGGCAAACAAAAAAATACGGGAACAACGTGGAATTATAACTCGTGAAGGAATATTGGAGATTTTAGAATCTTATAATGTCAGCCAAAAATTCTTGAGTAAATTATTAGGATGGGGAGAAATAACACTTACGAGATATATAAGCGGAAACTATACCCCGAATATTACCAATAGCAATAGATTGAAAGAATTGAAAAATCCTTATGTTTTTCAGGATTTGTTATATAGATATAGTGAAAAACAGATTAGCGATAGTGAGGAAAAATTGCTAAAGAAGGTACAGAGTCAGGTAAGTAATAAAATAGACAAAATGAGTGAAGATCAGGGCAGGATTATTTCTGTGGTGAACTGGTTTTTGGCACAATCTTCGGAAGAGACGCCTGTTACACATCTTGCTTTACAAAAATTATTGTATTTTACGCAGGGTTGGAGTATGGTTTTGTCCGGTAAAGAAATGTTTGATGATGATTGTCAGGCATGGGCTCATGGAGCGGTTTACCCTAAAGTATACGAGTTGTTTAAACGATTCAAGTATATGCCATTACCTAAAATTTATCAGATAGCTGTGTTTGATGAAAAAGATTTAAATATTTTAACTATGGTAAAGCAATATTATTTTGATGTTTATAGTGCAAAAGCGTTGGAAGAAATATGTCATAAGGAAGAACCATATAGAAAAGCAAGGGAAGGATGCAGGGATGGGGAAATATGCAATGCTGTAATTAATAAGAAAAATATTGCGCTATATTACGACCGAATTTCCCGGGAATATGATATAGGGTTTTCCAGCATGGTTAATGTAAAAAAATATCTTAATTTGATTTTGGGCTGATGCAATAATAAAGTACGAACACTGCCATCTTACGTTGGAGGATTCCTGTAGGATGGCAGCACTGTTTTATTCATATCAGTATATTTATAAAAAGGTTTAAGTTCCGTAACATATCCTTTACAAAACGGGGTTACTTGGTATGGCAAATTTTGAAAAGAATGGACCTTGTAACCTGAACCGGCCCGTGCTAGCATGGAACATAAATAATGAAAAGAAAGGGGTTACGAAGATGGACAGAGATCAATTAGACAAGCGGCTGGTGCAGGTGGTGCCGTCAGAGCGGCAGGCTGCCCACCAGCAGATGGAGTTTTACAGTTTTGTACATTTTACGGTGAATACGTATACGGGCAGGGAATGGGGAGACGGAACGGAATCGGAAGCTATCTTTAACCCTGAAAAATTTGATGCCGGACAGTGGGTGGAAGCTGTAAAGGCAGCAGGGATGAAGGGGCTCATCCTTACCTGCAAGCACCATGACGGCTTTTGCCTGTGGCCAAGCAGATACACGGATCATACGATAGCCCAAAGTCCTTATAAGGAAGGAAAAGGGGACTTGGTGCGGGAAGTTTCCGATGCCTGCCGGGCAGGGGGAATCCGCTTCGGGGTATATTTGTCACCCTGGGACAGGAACCATAAGACGTATGGTTATGGGAAAGCTTATGATGATTATTTTGTTGACCAGTTGACGGAACTTCTGACAGGTTATGGTGATATATGCTCTGTATGGTTTGACGGCGCCTGCGGTGAAGGGGAAAATGGCAAAAAGCAGGTATATGACTGGAACAGATATTATGAAGTGATCCGTTCTTTACAGCCGGGCGCCTGCATCCATGTGTGCGGACCGGATGTGCGCTGGTGCGGCAATGAAGCGGGGGATACCAGGGAGTCGGAATGGAGTGTTGTTCCCAGAAGGACCAGCGAGACGGAAATGATAGCAAAGGAAAGTCAGCAGACAGATGACGTGAAATTCCGGGAAAGGAAGATCAAGGCCAGTGACCAGGATCTGGGCAGCAGGAAGATGCTGGAGGGGGAAGAAGACCTGATCTGGTATCCGGCGGAAGTGAATACTTCCATCCGGCCGGGATGGTTTTATCATGAGGAAGAAGACGGGCAGGTGCGCACACTGGAAGAGTTGATGCATATTTATTACAATTCTGTTGGAGGGAATGCCACCTTTCTGTTAAATATACCGCCTGCAAAAGACGGGCTTTTCCATGAGAATGATGTGAAGCGGTTAAAAGAAATGGGAGACCATATCCGGTCGATATTTGCCGTGAATTTGCTGGAAAAAGCAAAACTCAATATTGAGGGAGTGCGCCAGGACGGATATGACAGTTATTTTAAACCGGAAGACGGAATCAGGGAAGTGGAGGTCATTGCGTCATTTCCGGAGCCGGTAAGGGTTTCCCATGTAGTACTGAAAGAGAATATTCTTTTGAGCCAGCGGATAGAAAGCTTTGAGATTACGGACGAAGAGGGAAGGGTTCTTTACCGGGGAAGCACAGTAGGGTATAAAAAGATCGCAGTGTTCCCGGCAGTGGAAGTGAAGGAATTACATATCAGGATTTTGGATTCCAGGATATGCCCTACACTGGCATTTATAGGGGTGTATTAAAAGTTCCGCCTTGATTCACTAAAACGCTCCTTTTTCATGTTTTCCTAGAAAAACTTTCCTTTTTCAAGGTATTTTACCATTTCACGTTTGAAATTGCCATATTATAATTAAATATAAGGATTCTATACCATTCAACAGGCAAATGAAAACGGGAAAAGGTGGCCGAATGAAGATACTGATTGCGGATGCCGCAGATGGACGGGATTGCGTTTGCAACAAAGCTTTTGGAGTGGAACCCGGATTGCAGAATCATATTTATGAGTGGGTACATGGAGATTGAATATTTAAAAAGCGCAATACGGCTGGCAGCGATCGACTATATAGAAAAACCAATCGATCTTCCGGTCTTGTGTAAGGCTTTAGAGAGGGCAGTCGGAGATATCAAAGCAAAAAGCAGGAGGGATACGGCAACAAAAGCAGGCAGAGAATTTCAGCAGCACAGGCTTTTTAATCTTTTGATCAGTAAAGAAACGGAACAGAAAACAGTGGAAAAGCTGGCAGCGGAAGTGAAATTTCCCTTAGGCCAAAGTATGCAGTGTATCATCCTGCAGCTTCCGGGAAAGGTGGAGGATAAGGAGAGGAAAATAGAAAAGGCGGCAGATATCATGCGGTCTTCTTTTTGTTTTGCCCTGGGGAGTTATTACAGGGAAAAACGTCAGTATGAGTTTATCCTGTCTTACCCGGAAAAAGATAAATACCGTCTTTCTTCCCTATACAGGAAATTGTTGGACGAATTTCCGGAGGCAAGGCTGGGTATCGGTATGGATACAGGGAGCTATAAGAATATTTATAACAGCTATAAAATGGCATGTTCAGCGATCAACTGTGCTTTTTATCAGGAGAAGGAGCGTCTGTTTCAGATTGATGAAGGTATTTTGCAAAAAAACTATATAGAGCCGGGTATTTATGGGGAATTTTTGCAAATCCTGGCGGGGCATCCCCAAAAGCTGACGGAGTGGTTTAAAGAACTTTTTGCGCAGCTATACCAGCAAAAGTATTATCACAAGGAACAGGTTTATACGCTGATGATATCTTTTTTATTGGCAATTTATAAAAAATACCCGGAGATTTACGGGGTGGATACGGGTATCTGGAAGGAAGAAGAATTACCGGCTTACGTCCGGGAAATGGATTTTTTGTGTGAGATCAGGGAATTTGTAGAAAAGCTGTTGGAGTGCCTTAAGGCGAAGCAGGAGGAACAATCGGGGCACGGGCGCATTATCTGCGGGGTAATAGATTATGTTGCAAAGCACTATGGAGAAGAGGATCTGAGCGTGGTGCAGATTGCGGAGCATCTGCATTTTTCAGCGGTATATTTAAATGTGCTGTTTAAGCAGGAAATGAAAATGACATTGAAACAATACTTAAGCTATTATCGTCTGGAAAAGGCGAAGCAGATGCTTGAACAGGGATATGATAAGATTACGGAAATTGCGGAAAAATGCGGTTACGCTAATGCCAACTATTTTGCAAAAGTATTTCGGGAGGCAGCCGGTATGTCTCCTGCGGAATACCGTAAAGAGAAGGGTGGCAGGTGATGGGAAAGGAGAAAAAGGATAAGATTGGCTTTATGCGCTGAATCAAGGTTACAATCAAATGAGTCAGGCTGTTGAAGATAAAATGAGCCGTATTCATAATATTTCCACTTTACTGGCGGTAAATGAAACGATCAATCTGAATCTGACGCTGGCTGGCGGGGAGATAAGCATTGCCCAGCAGCTTGCAAATTTCGAAAGTATCAATTCGTATACATACGGAATGGAGATGGCGTTTGAATATGGCAACATTTTATTTTATATTGATGAGGCTTTTCCGGTTGTAAACAATTATAGCGGGCGTTATCGTCCGCTTGCGTTAGCAAAAGAGATGGATTGGTATGAGATTTTGGAAAAGAACAACGGAAGGCCTTCCTGGGTAAGTTTTCGGGAAGATATTTATGATACAGGGTATTCCTATGTGGCTATTACTCGAAAACTGTGGGATCAAGATGATTTTAGTAAAGATGTAGGGGTGCTTGCGGTTTTAATGGAACGGAAAGCGCTGGAAGAAATGCTGATCGGCTCCGCGCAGGAACAGATTATTTATTTAGAGACGCTGCAGGGCCAGATACTTGCTGCAAATGTACCGGAAAAAGAGCTTATGGAGCCGCTCTATGAAGATTGGGAAAAAGGAACGGGAGACAGGAACTTTAAGGAAATATCTTTCCATAATGTGAATTATCTGGTGAGAAGCCAGCTGCTTGATAAGACCAATACGTATCTGGTGTCCATGGTGCCCCAGCAGGTCATGGAGGAACAGGTAAGGAAAATGAATATGGGTATGGGCTTTCTTTATGTGTTAGTGTGCATTGCGGTGTGGGTTGCGTTTGTGCCGATTATTCGCTCCGTGACAGGACGGATGCGTCTTTTGCAAAACCAGATGATGCAGATTCAGGACGGGATCATCAAGAAATTGGATATGGATGAAAGTCAAAGCCATGCAGATGAGATTGGGCAGGAGAAAGCGGGGGCGGAATTAAAGGCATTGCAATCTCAGATCAACCCGCACTTTTTATACAATACATTGGATATGATCAACTGGATGGCGCAAAAAAATGAGATTGACAATATCCACAATATAGTACAGGCTATGTCACGGTTTTATAAGCTTACATTAAGTAAGGGGCGGGATGTAGTGTCAATTGCGGATGAGGTGAAGTTATGTGAAGCGCATATGGAAATCCAAAAGCGCCGGTACCGGGGAAGGATCTGCTATGAAGCGGAGGTGGAGGAAGGAATCATGAACTGCCTGATTCCAAAGATCACATTGCAGCCTTTTTTGGAAAATGCAGTAATCCATGGAATCAATGAAAAAGAAGACGCAAGAGGGGAAGTGCTGCTAAACGGCTGGATGGAAGATGAAAGGATCACATTAAGTGTTACGGATGACGGCGTCGGTATGCAGGAAAAGGGGAAAGAAACGGATAAGGGCGGCAGCCATTATGGCATGGTAAATATTGCGGAACGTTTAAAACTCTTCTTTGGGGAAGAGATTCCGGTACAGGTGGAGAGTTCTCCGGGAGTAGGAACATGTGTTATCATCAATATTCCGGTGAGAAGACAGCAGGAAGGGGAGGAGGAGGGATGAGAAGATATCTGCTTGCAATAATCTTGCTTTTGAGCTTCCTGCTTTCGGGCTGCGGTAAGAGAGAGGGAGAAATGACTTCTCAGTCTGCCAATGTGGTAAATTTTCGAGCAATTTATTTAGGAAATGCTCCAGAGGAAGGGCTTTTAGAGCTTTACAGGCAATTAGATGAACTGACAGTCGGTGAGCTTGGCTGCACAATCCGGTTTGAGTTTATTCCGTGGGGAAATGAACGGGAACAATTAAATATCGCTATTGCGTCCGGGGAATATGATTTTATCCCGGGCGGCGTATTTTCAGATTACCGGATTCTGGTGAGCAGGAATGCGTTTTTGGACTTAAATGAATATCTTTATCTGGTACCGGAGCTTGTGGATCATTATGGAACTTACAGTGAAACGGCGTTAAAGGATTGTGAGATCAGCGGCGGTTTGTATGGGATTCCTCAGTTTGGGCCGGGAGAGATCAAAAACGTGAATGAAGGATTTTTCTACCGGGAGGATTTAAGAAAAGCATGGGAGCTTCCGGAGATTACAGATCTTAATACAATGGAAATGTATTTGTACAGGGCTAAGGAAGAGGAGCGGTACAGGTCAGAGCCCCTTATCACGGACAATAGGATCTGGCAGTCTTTATGGCTTTTGCTTACTAAAGGAAAGTATTTGGAAATCAGCAGTATGCAGGAAATGCCTTTTGTGGTAGTGTCTGCCCAAAAGCCGGATGTGGTGCTGAACCGATTGGAACAGCCGGAGTTTTTAGAGGTCTTGTCATATATTGAAAAATGGCGCAGGGATGGGATCTTAGAATCCGATCTTTTGGCTATGTCTGATAATGAAGGGGAGAGAGGGAAGAACCTGATGCAGCAGGACAGGAAGCCTTGTGAGACCAATGTACCAATATGGTCCGCAGAGGCAGTCCATATCCCGGAGCTGACTCAGATGCACCCGGAATGGGAGTATGGTTTTTTCCCCTATACGTCTGTAAATGAGGAATGGTATATTGGCACTTTGGCGGATTCTTCCGTGATATCCATTTCCTCCAAGACAACAGAACCGGAAATCGCCATTAAGCTGCTGGAAAAGATCCATACGGATCAACGGTATTATAATCTGATGAAATATGGCGTAGAGGGCATTCATTACCGGATGCAGGACGGAAAAATCAGCTACGAAGAAATTGAGGGGAGGAACAAGTTTGGGTGGACGGTGTGTTCAGACGATCTGATGAATTGTAAGGTGGTTCCGATTAATGGGAAATGGTATGAGGAGGCTGCGCTTCCGGTGGAACGGTGGCGGAATGCCATTAGTAAGGAGGCAAAATCTTATCCTCTGGAAAATTTCACTTTTTCCGCAGAGAGGGTCTACAGGGAATTAGAAGCATTAAGTGAGGTAAAACTGAAATACTTCCAGCCTTTGGTGTGTGGATACACAGATGATTGTGCAGCGGATCTGGAAGAGACAAAAAAGGCCTTGGAAGAAGCCGGGCTGGATTTATATATTGCCAGTATGCAGGAGCAGATATCAAAAAGTGAAACGCCCATAAAATAGTGGGCGTTATTTTCTTTCTCAAATAAATCTTTTAAAAATTACCCTTAATCTAGTTTTTTTCATATGTGTTTCATTTTTCCCGCAGGATAAAATAAAGAAAATAACGTGTGGCGGGGCGGTCTTCTCCGGCATACAGGGGTGGGAGGCAACGAAATGAAAGATAAGATCAAAGGAGGGTTTGGGGAGCTTTGGAAAAATAAGCTTCTCTATCTGATGACACTTCCGGCAATCATCTGGGTGGCAATTTTCTGTTATTACCCTATGTACGGGATTTTAATTGCATTTAAAAAGTTCAGTTACAGTTTCTGCCTTGTCAAATGAATTGCAGCTTACGCTTTCCATGTATGAAGCGGATGAAGCGGTAGAAAAAATCAACACATGGCATGAAGAAGCGTCAAAAGTCGGCCTTGAAGAGATCCGTGCAGAGCTGATTGCCCAGATTCAGGCGTTCCTGGATGCAAAGAATGCGGGCTGATATGAATGTTTTTCAAATGAACAGCCCTCTTATGAGGGGGATAAGGAAAATTGTGGAATTAATGTACATAGGGATGCTGTGGTTTATCTGCAGCATTCCTTTGGTTACCTTAGGGGCGGCAACGGCCGCCCTTTATGAGGTGTTGCTGAAAGCGGTAAAAAATCAGGAAGGGTATTTATTTAAAAGTTTTTTGAGAGCCTTTCAAAACAATTTTAAACAGGGAACTTGTATCTGGCTGCCGATTGCGCTGGCAGAAGTTTTGTTTTCGGTAAACCTATTTTATTACGGGGTGCTTGGAGGGGGAAATTTTGTGCTGCAGACCGTTGTTTTTTCTGTTTTGCTGGTATTGGTGACGGCGTTGTCTTCTTATGTGTTTCCGATCATTGCAAAATTTGAAAACACTGCAATGGGGCATGTGCGGATGGCTGCCACGCTGGCTCTTAGAAACCCCGGCTGGACAGCAGCGCTTGTGGTGATACAGATACTTACTTTGTTTGCGGTATGGTTTTTTATTTATTTCCCGCTTCTGTTTATTATGGGATTTTCCGGTTATGTACAGGCAGTGATCTTTAACCACATTTTTGACCGATTGATTGAAAACGGGATGATTATAGAAGAAAATGGGCAAAGAAATACGTAATCAGGTACAAAGTAACAAAAGGATATCAAAAATCCGGCATCTATTGTGAATTTGGTGATTGGGGCTTTTACAAAAAGATTTCCTATGAGATAATAATAGCAAAGTCATAGGAAAAGGGGTAAAAGCAATGGATAGGATAATGAAAACCTTTGAGGAGAGACTTAAGAAACATCATGATGAACTACGCTGGCTGTACATGGAATTATATGGAAACGATTCCATGTTTGCGGAGTTGTGCGGACAGATGGAACAGTTTTATCTGGACAGAAATAAAACTTTGAAAACATTGGATCGGCGCAGGGAAAAAGACAAAGACTGGTACAGGCAGAACGATATGCTGGGCATGATGTTTTATATTGACAATTTTGCTGGCGATATGAAGGGCGTGAAATCCAAGCTGGATTATATCGGGCAGTGCAATGTGAATTATATCCATCTGATGCCGTTTCTGGATACGCCGGAAGGGCGTTCTGACGGGGGGTATGCGGTGGCGGATTTCCGGAAGGTGCAGGAAAAGTTGGGTTCCATGGAGGATCTGGATAAACTGACGGCGGCCTGTCACAAAAAGGGGATCAATGTGTGCATGGATTTTGTGATGAACCATACCTCGGAGGATCACGAGTGGGCAAAGCGGGCCCGCCAGGGGGAAGGGGAGTACATGAGCCGTTATTTCTTTTTTGACAATAGTGAGATTCCTGCCCAATATGAGCGGACAGTGCCCCAGGTGTTCCCTACAACGGCCCCGGGGAATTTCACGTGGCTTGAGGATATGGGCTATTATGTGATGACCACATTTTATCCCTACCAGTGGGATCTGAATTATAAAAACCCCCGGGTGTTTAATGAGATGATGTACAATTTCCTTTATCTGGCAAACCGGGGGATTGATATCATCCGTATTGACGCTGTGCCGTATATATGGAAAGAGCTGGGTACACCCTGTCGGAATCTTCTGCAGGTACATACGATTGTGCGCATGATGCGTATGATCAGTGAGATTGTCTGCCCCAGCGTTTTATTGCTTGGCGAGGTTGTGATGGAGCCTGAAAAGGTAGTTCCCTATTTTGGGTCGGTGGAAAAGCCGGAATGTCACATGCTCTATAATGTGACTACCATGGCGACTACCTGGCACACGGTGGCTACAAGAGATGTAAGGCTGTTAAAAAGACAGCTGGATATTGTAAATGCCCTTCCCAAGGATTATGTATTTTTGAATTATCTCCGCTGCCATGACGATATTGGCTGGGGGCTTGATTATGGGAGCCTTGTGGAGGAAGGGATTGGAGAACGTTCCCACAAACAGTATTTGAATGATTATTTTCAGGGTTATGCCGGAGGCAGTAACAGCCGGGGTGAGCTTTATAATGCGGACCCTGTCACCGGAGATGCGAGATTTTGCGGAACCACCGCATCTATGTGCGGGATTGAAAAGGCAGGTTTTGAGCAGGATGATGAAGCTATGGAAAAGGCCGTCAGGATGGATCTGATGCTCCATGCGTACATGTTCATGCAGTCCGGGATCCCGGTGCTTTACAGTGGGGATGAAGTGGGTCAGGTCAATGATTATACTTATAAGGAAAATCCTTTTAAAGCGGCAGATTCCAGGTATATCCACAGGGGGGCGATGAATTGGGATCTGGCAGAGAATAGAAAAGACCCTGAAACAGTGGAAGGGAAAATATTCCAGGGTTTGGAGCGGTTGGAGCAGATCAGGAAGACGGAAAAGGTATTTGTATCAAATGCTGACGCCTGGACGGTTGATACCGGTGACCGTTCTGTTCTTTGCATTGGCAGGTATTTGGACGGGGAAAAGATTATCGGCCTGTTTAATTTCAGTGAATTTGAGAAGACAGCGCATATCGGCGAAGCGGATGGGGAGTATAAGGATCTCATTTCAGGAAAGAAGACGGATACGGCGGAGGTTTCGCTGCCGGCGTATGGATTCTGTTATTTAAAAAAGGTTTCCGATTAAAATTTTGATGTAGGCTGGACATAATTTCGCTTATACCTTAAAATAATAGTAATCAAACTCACAAGGAGGAACGGAAATGAAGAAATTCGAATATGTGGTTAAAGATGAAGTAGGAATCCATGCAAGGCCTGCAGGACTTTTGGTGAAAGAAGCCAAAAAGTATGAGAGTAAGATTACGATCAGTAAGGATGGAAAAAGTGCGGAAGCTACGAAGTTGATGGCAGTCATGGGGCTTGGCGTAAAGTGTGGTCAGAGCGTGGAAGTGTCTGTGGAAGGCGGAGACGAAGACGCTGCGTTTGAAGGAATCAAGGCTTTCTTTGAGTCAAATCTGTAAAAACTGTAAAAGTATTGGGATGGAGGAAGTATAGAATGCTGAAATTATCCGGTAAGTCAGTGTATAAAGGGATTGCTTTGGGACCGGTGGTGGTTCTTAAAAAGAACGATCAGCAGGTGACAAGGGTAAAGATTGCGGATGCGGACGAAGAACTGGCAAGGCTTGAAACAGCAGGGGAAAAGTCAAAAGAGCAGCTGCAGGATCTTTACGAGAAGGCATTAAAGGAAGTAGGGGAAGCAAGTGCGGCAATTTTCGAAGTGCATCAGATGATGTTAGAGGACGAAGATTATCTGGATGCGATCCACAATATGATTCGGACGGAAATGATCAATGCGGAATATGCGGCAGCGGTCACCGGAGATAATTTTTCTGAAATGTTTGCCAATATGGACGATGATTACATGAAGGCCCGAGCGGCGGATGTAAAGGATATCTCAAACCGCCTGATCAAAAATCTGATGGGAGAAGAGGATATTGATTTTTCATCCATGGAACCGTCTGTCATCTTGGCGGACGACCTGACGCCCAGCGAAACGGTGCAGATGGATAAGAAAAAGATTCTTGCCTTTGTGACAGTTCATGGATCTATTAATTCCCATACTTCCATTTTGGCAAGGATGATGAATATACCGGCACTGATCGGGGTTCCGGTGGATTTAGAAGAGATTCGTTCCGGCACCCAGGTGGTGGTAGACGGTTTTAACGGAGAAGTTGTTTTTGATCCTTCGGAGGAAGTATGCGCCAGTGCCAGAGGGCGCATGGAGGAAGAAAAGGAAAAGCTGACGCTTCTACAGACCTTAAAAGGAAAAGAAAATATCACGTTAGATGGGAAGACCATCAATATTTATGCCAATATCGGGAGCGTAAGTGATGTTGGCTATGTACTGGAAAACGATGCCGGCGGTATCGGCCTGTTCCGCAGTGAATTTTTGTATCTTGGGAAAGAGGATTACCCCACAGAGGAGGAGCAGTTCCAGGCTTATAAGCAGGTAGTGCAGACGATGGCGGGCAAGAAGGTCATTATCCGTACACTGGATATCGGGGCGGATAAGCAAGTGGATTATTTTAATTTAGGCAAGGAAGATAATCCGGCCATGGGATATCGCGCTATCCGTATCTGTCTGACGGAGCCGGAGATCTTTAAGACTCAGCTGCGGGCACTGTTGCGTGCAACCGTATTTGGAAACCTTTCTATCATGTATCCGATGATCACGTCGGTAGAAGAAATTAAAAAGATTTATGAGATTATGGATGAAGTAAAAGCCCAGTTAGACGCAGACGGGATTCCTTATAAGATGCCGGAACAGGGAATTATGATCGAGACACCGGCAGCAGTCATGATCGGTGACGAACTGGCTGAGATGGTGGATTTCTTTAGTATTGGAACCAATGACCTGACCCAATATACGCTGGCCATCGACAGGCAGAATGAAAGGCTGGATGCTTTTTATAATCCTCACCACAAGGCTATCCTGCGGATGATCCAGATGGTAGTGGATAGCGCTCATAAGGCAGGGAAGTGGGCAGGTATCTGCGGAGAGCTAGGGGCAGATCCGGAGCTTACGGAGACATTTGTGAGGATGGGAGTGGATGAACTGTCCGTTGCGCCTTCCATGGTGCTCAGGCTTCGCAAGACGGTACGTGAGATGCGCGCAGAACAATGAGAGTGAGAGTATGTAGAAGCACTTAGAGAAATCTAAGTGCTTCTTACAATATATTGTTTTAAACTATTTTGCGTTAAACAGTTCATCTGCTTTTTTCATCCGCTCCGCAATGCTTACGCCAAATGGACACCTGCTTTCACATCCTCTGCATCCGATGCACGCATCCGCACGGTGCTCTAAGGCAAAATAATGCGCTTTGACTGTAGCGGGAACTTCCGGCTGCATAGATGCCAGATCATAATATTTATTCACCATTGCAATATCAATATTGGAGGGGCAGGGTCTGCAATGGCCGCAGTAGGTGCATTCTCCTTTTCCGAAGGTGTTCTTGGGGGCGTTGGCAAGCACGCTTGCATAATCTTTTTCTTCCTGGGATGCGGTTTCATATGCCACTGCCTGCTTTACATGTTCCGGGGTATCGTATCCTGCCAGAACAGACGCAACAGCCGGCCTTGTCAGGCAATAATGGATACACTGCACCGGCGTAAGCGCCGCTCCAAAAGGAGACCTGTCCGCATCAAACAACCGGCCGCCGGCATAAGGTTTCATGACAGTGATTCCTACGTCATGCTGCTCACATAGTTTATACAGTTCTGTGCGGGCCGGGTCGATTCCGCCTAATCCCTCTTGATAGGTTTCCGCAAAATAATTGTCAATGTTGTCGGTTGGCGGCAGCAGGTCAAAAGCGGGATTAATGCTGAACAGTATCATTTCTACGATACCGCTTTGGGCCGCTGTTTTCGCAATGGTCGGATTGTGGGTGCTTATTCCAATATGGCGGATTTTTCCGGAAGCTTTCAGCTCCTGTACATACTTCAGGTAATCACCGCTTGTGGCCTGTTCCCAGTCGCTTTCGGCATCGATAAAGTGCATCATGCCCAGATCAATGTAATCGGTCTGCAGCCTGGTCAAAAGATCCTCAAAGGCAGCTTTACATTTCTCTACGTCTCTGGTGCGTACATATTGGCCGTCCTGCCAGGTGGAACCGATATGGCCCTGTATGTACCATTTTTCACGGCTTCCTTTCAGTGCGTTTCCAAGGCTGGAACGTACATTGGGCTCAGACATCCAGCAATCTAAAATATTGATTCCCGATTGGGCAGCTTCTTCTAATACCGCCTTACATTCTTCCGGGGTGTGCCGTTCCATCCATTCGCCCCCAAATCCGATTTCGCTGACCAAAAGGCCGGTTTTTCCTAATCTTCGGTAGTTCATGTTACATCCTCCTCTTTAAATTGTTATTTTACCAGATTCCCAGGATACGCTGCATAAGAAGGCTGACAGCCGTGATTCCTGTCCAGCAACAGAATCCCATAATGATCGGTTTGCCGCCGGTCCTGATCAGTTTCACAATATTGGTGTTTAAGCCAATTGCCGCCATGGCAAGGACGATGAAGAACTTGCTGAGTTCCTTGATGGGGGCAAAAACACTGGAATCAATTCCTGCGGATGCCGCAATCGTAGTAATGACGGATGCTGCTATAAAATACAGGATAAACATAGGGAAAATCTGTTTGATGCTGACTTTTTTTTCTTCGGAGCCGTTTCCCTTTTCCCTTCGGGTCCTGATAAAGGCAAGCACAAGAGTGATGGGGATGATCGCAAGGGTGCGGGTCAGCTTTACTGTCACGGCAGTATCCAGGGTAGCGGAGCCCAGGTTCCACATGTTATCCCAGGTGGAAGCGGCTGCCGTTACGGAAGATGTGTCGTTAACGGCAGTTCCGGCAAAAATACCGAAGGCTTCTCCGGAGATAGTGGAAAATCCAAGGAATTTCCCCAGTGTTGGGAAAAGCAGTGCGGCCAGCACATTAAAGAAAAAAATAACGGAAATCGCCTGTGCCACTTCCTCGTCATCGGCATCAATGACCGGAGCGGTTGCCGCAATGGCGGAGCCGCCGCAAATGGAGGAGCCTACGCCCACCAACGTGGAAATCTTCCCCGGGATGTGCAGTGCTTTATGCAGGATGTATGCAATGACTAAAGCAGTGGAAATGGTGCTGAGGATAATGGGAAGTGACTGCTTACCGGTTTGTAAGATAACATTTAAGTTTAAGCCGAACCCCAGCAGAATAACTGCCCATTGCAGTATTTTTTTGGAGGTAAATTTGATCCCTGCCTCAAAAGGGCTTTTATTTTTGATCAAAAGGGTAATGATCATGCCGGCCAGGATTGCAATGACCGCGCCTCCGATGATGGGGAAACGCTTTCCTAAAAACCATGAGGGGATTGCAATGCACAGGCAGATCAGGATGCCTTTCCAGTTTTTCTTCATAAAGTCCATGATTATGTTTCTCCTTGTGTGACTCAACATGCCAGATATGACTTGTCGGTATTTTTAAACAGTATATCATAGGTCAGCCGTAAATGCATTACTTGAAAAAAATGGAAAAAATTTTTGTGAAGGAACAATAATTCTTGACATTGGAGTGATTGTTCCACTCTTTTTTTTATAGTAAATATAATAAATGGAGGGATAAACAATATGAATATTTACGGATATGTACGAGTATCGAGCACTGACCAGAATGAAGACCGGCAGATAGCTGCACTGTGGGATGTGCAAGTGCCTGAAAAAAATATTTATATGGATAAGCAGTCGGGCAAGGACTTTAACCGTCCTAATTACAAGAATTTGGTAGGAAATCTGAAAGCCGGCGACCTTTTGTATATCCTAAGCATTGACCGTTTAGGGCGCAACTATGAGGAAATCCAAGAACAGTGGCGTACCCTGACAAAAGAGATTGGTATTGATATTTGTGTGCTGGATATGCCCTTGTTGGATACCCGCAACGGTAAAGACCTGATGGGAACTTTTATTGCGGATCTGGTCCTGCAGATTTTGTCTTTTACGGCGCAAAGCGAGCGGGAAAATATCAAAAAAAGACAAGCACAGGGAATCGCCGCCGCAAAGGCAAAAGGTGTAAAGTTTGGCAGGCCCGGAAAGGGGGCGCCTGATGATTTCGGAGAACTTGTCAGAGCGTGGGAACAAAAGAGACTGACTTTAGAGAAAGTGCTGGAACAGTGCAGTATGAGTAAGGCAACATTTTTTCGGCGATTACGTGAATATAGGACCATCCAGGAAAATGTTAAGAGATAAAATAGGAATTATAGGTATCAAAAAGTGTACCTTTTGATACCTATAATTTTAATAAACATTATACGGTACCTTTTTTGGATTTGCAAGCGTTTTCCTAATATTTTCCTTTTTTGCAGGGGTAACAATTTACAATAATCTATACAAATATCCAATCAAGTTCACTGTCAAAAGGTACACTATAATGGACTTTCAGCATTTCAACCATGACTGCAGGGGTAATTAAAAATGAAAAAGAATCTGGATATTACGCTGAGGCCGGAAAAAATCACCTTTACCGGAAACTGCATAAAAATCGCAGATTTTCATTCTGGCAAGTACAAGATTTCATACAAAGAGATCGTTCTTGCCTATTTGCGTGTTTTTAATCAGGAATCTGGTATGAGTTATGAGCCGGAAATTGTTGATATTACAAGCAATATGGAAGGTGAATTGGTTATTTATAATTCTGCCCGTTGTCAGTATAGGATAAAAACGGATCTGACCGGGAAGCCGGCCGGAGCTTTGCTGTTGGAACTTTCTATGCATGCGCCATACATATTGATAGGGGCACAAGACTGGTTTGACCGGGGAAATGATGAGGAGTTTGAAGAAATTATTAATATGGTGAAGATCATGGGCCAGTGTTGATCATGCTGTTTAGGAGGGTGGTAGTCGGTAAATGAATGTGCTATTGATTGGCGGCAGCAGCAGGATGATGGATGCCGTAATAGACAAGTTGAATAAGGGGAAGCACCGAATATTTTTATTGACGGGACACAGGAACAGGCATGCCGCCTATAAACATGTATTTGAGCGGTATCATTACCTGTATGAAGACGAAAGCGTTAAGGATGTTTTTGAGAGTGTCAACCCGGATATCGTATTGTTTATGGGGGCTTATGACACAAACTTTGATTGGCATAGGGAAAGACAGGAATCAGTACGTTACACGGCATCGGTAATGAATCTTTTGTCTATTTTTTCCATGACAGGTAGGGGCAGATTTGTCTATTTTTCTTCTCAGGATGTGTATGGGAATTCGTATCATGATGATGTTCCGGCTTCTGAAATTGTATCCCCGAAGGGATATAAGGCAATGGCGATTGCCCAGGGGGAAGAGATCTGTGAAAATTATCGGAAAACCCAGGGGGCAGATACGCTGATCTTAAGGTTTGACCGCGTGTATGGCATTCCGCATAAGAAGCAGGAAGAAAACAATCCGTGCTTTCAGATGTGCCTGGAAGCGTTAAAAACGGGTAAAGTTTCTGCCAGTGACAGAAGGTTATTTTCCATGCTTTATCTGAATGATGCGGTGGAATTGTCTTACACAGTGATCATGGCGGAACGCCCGGCCTTATCCTGTTACCATATTTCTTCTATGGAAGAGATCAATGAAATACAATTGGCTGGACTTGTCATCAAAGCATTAGGGGGCGGCATCAGACTGGTCAATAATTCCGTAGGTGATAAATACCGCCTGGTATTGGATGGACGGCCTTTTCAGGAGGAATATGGTCAAAAGATTTTTGTTCATTATGAAGAAGGGGTAGAGCAGGCTGCCAAATATATGAAGCGGCATGCGGACTCTTTTATCAGTGCGGAAGACACAGGCGGAGCCGGGGCCGGAAAAATTTGGCATGGTGTCAAGACGGTGCTAAAGCAGTTGTTTCCGTTTGTGGAAAATCTGATCTGTTTTGTTCCGTTTTTTATGTTAAACAGTAAGGCGGCAGAGAGCGGCTATTTTAATAAACTGGATTTTTTCCTGTTATATGTATTGCTGTTTGCCATTGTCTACGGGCAGCAGCAGGCAATATTTTCATCACTTTTGGCAGTGGCGGGGTATCTTCTGCAGCAGATGTACAGGCGGACAGGGTTTGAGGTTTTGCTTGATTATAATACATACATATGGATGGCGCAGCTATTTATTGTGGGGATGGCAGTAGGCTATCTGCGGGACCAGCTTCAGTTTATCAAAGACGAAAATGATGAGGAAGTGCGTTACCTGAGTAAGAAAGTGGATGATATAGCAGATATCAATGACAGTAACGTCCGCATGAAGCAGGGGTTTGAAACCCAGCTCGTAAATCAAAGGGATAGTCTTGGCAAGATTTATGAGATTACTTCCAGCTTGGAAGCTTATGCGCCCGAGGAGGTATTGTTTTACGCCGCAAAGGTTTTGGGCCAGTTGATGGACAGCAGGGATGTGGCTGTTTATACAGTGGCTAACAGGGATTATGCCAGACTGTTTTCCTTTACGTCTCCGGAAGCCAAAAAGTTAGGAAATTCCATCAAATACACGGATATGGAAAATCTGTATCAGGATTTAAAGGAGCATCATGTTTTCATCAATAAGAAAATGGATGAAAACCTGCCGCTGATGGCCAGCGCCGTGTATACGGAAGACCAAATGGAATTGATCTTTATGATATGGGGGATTCCCTGGCAGCGGATGACGCTTTCGGAGGCAAACCGATTAACGATCGTGGGTGCTTTGATTCAAAATGCAGTGGTACATGCAAACAGGTATCTGGAAGCACTTACCAATAAACGTTATGTGGAGCAGACCCGGATCATGGTGTCAGATGCGTTTGGGCAATTGGTCAAGGCTTTTTTTGGCGCAAGAGCAAACGGATTGACGGAATGCGCTTTGCTGGAGATTAAGGCAAAGGATTACATACAGGCGGCGCGAACCTTAGGAAAAAACATGCGCCAGACAGATTATATGGGAGTATTGGATGATGGAAAGTTTTATATCTTACTTTCCAATACAGATGAAAAAAATGCGCAGAGGGTATTAAACCGTTTTCACGATGCGGGGTATGAGTGCTGCCTCAGAGAGGAGACGCAAATATGGTTCTGACCTGGAGTGAGCACGTTTTCTTTATCATTGTCCTTATCAATACGGTTGTGGCGGTTCTCTATCTGTTGGCAGGTACCCTGATCATGGTTCCTATCCGCAACAGGAAAAGGGAAGGGGAAGCAGAGCGGCTGCATGATAACAGGAGGACATATCTGCTTAGGTTTATCGTAATGCTTTTGTGTCCGGTTGTGGGGCCGCTGTTTTTTCTGGTTGTCCATTTATTTTATCTTACGGTCTTTAGGTTTCAGGCAGAGCTGGATGATGTTGTTTTCAGCAAAGAACGCGTAAGGACGCAGTTAAAGGCGGACGAAGACAGGGAAATGAACGTGATTCCTCTTGAAGAAGCTATTGCGGTCAATGACAGGAAAAGCCTGCGCACGGCAATGCTTAACGTACTGAAAGGTGAGATCAAGGATTCACTGTCAGCAATCTCCCTGGCGTTAGAAACAAAAGATTCGGAGTCATCCCATTATGCGGCGGCTATTTTAAGCTATGAGCTGAGTGAATTCCGCATGGAGGTACAGAAGCTGTATCTGGGGATCAGGGAGGAAGCGGATGACCAGACTGAGTATGAAGATATGATGATCAACTACACGGACAATGTTTTGAAGCAGAAGGTCTTTACGGAATTGGAGCAAAACAGGTTTGTGAGGATGATGGCTGAGGCAGCAGAGTCATTTTATAAAAAGAATCCTTCCGGGATGACGGAACAGCAGTATGAAAGCATATGCCTAAGACTGCTGGATATTCAGGATTTTGATAATTCGGAGAAATGGTGCATCCGGTTAGCAAAGCAGTATCCGGACCGGCTTGCGGCGTTTACCTGTAAATTAAAGCTGTATTTCATTGTCAGGAACAAAGAAGCGTTTTTCCAGACTCTGGATGCACTGAAAAAATCAGATGTTGTGATCGACCATGAGACATTGGAACTGGTCAGAATTTTCAGTTAAAAGAAGGGCATGGTTTTGAGATGATATCACGTCGTAACTATTTTACAATTACGGTCATAATGTTCATCGTTTTTTTTCTGTTCCAGTTTTCTAATGTTGCGTTGGAAAGCTGGAATCATTATGAGGAAAATTCTTATATCATTGACACGGAAGAAATTCCGGGCAAAAGTGACGCTTATCAGGTTAATGCGGATACCGGGGATTTTGTAAATGATGGCCGCGAGACGGTGGTATATATTGGGGAAAAAGAAGGATCTGTTGGAGAGACGGTTTCTTTGTGGGTTACCTATACGAAGAGGAATATGGAAACCTATTTGTCACTGGAAGAATATGAGTTGTCGAGAAAAGAAAACAGCGCCGCATCCCCTGTAATGATAGCGGTGGATCCTAAGGCCGTTGACTGGGATGGCGAGGAGAGCTGCAAGCTCTTAAAAAGCTATATAAACGAAGGAAGTCATTTGATTTTTTGCGGCCTGCCGGAAGTGTCCGTGCTAAAGGAAAACCAACTCCTTAGGGATCTTTTGGGAATCCAGACGATCAGGGCAGAAGAAATGACGGCAGACTACCTATACTTAAAGCAGGGATTTTTGTTAGGAGGGGAAGCTTTTTATCCGTCTGACCAAATGGAAAAAGGAATGGAGTTTACGTTTCCCTGGTATTCCGTTACTTCCGACAGTGAGATTTATTTAAACGGCGTACCAAAGGATACCGCAATGGCAGGCGTAATAGTAGAGGAAAGTGAGTTTCCTGCCGTTATTTGGCGAAAGTCTTTTGAGACAGCTTCCGTTTTTGCGATAAACGGTAGTTACATAGAGGACGTTGCGGGATTAGGGATCTTGTCTGCAATAGCATCCAAAATGCAGTTGTATGAAATTTATCCGGTAGTGAATGCACAGAATTTGGTTTATGTAAATTATCCGGTGCTTGCAAATGAGAACGAGGATCTGATGGTGGAACGGTATAGCCAGCCTTTAAAGGAATTTTTCCAAAACGTGGTCTGGCCGGACGTGGTAGCTGTGCGCAGGGAAAGCGGAGCGGAAATTTCCTGTATGCTGGCGCCTGAATTTGATTATGAAGATTCCAACGAACCGGATGCGCTCCAGTTTCAACGGTATATGAAGCTTTTAAACGAGCAGAGCGCAGAGACAGGATTGTCAGGAACCTGCCTTTCTGGCACGCCTGTTGAGAAAAAGCTTGCAAAAGATCATGAATTTATGCAGGAGGCTTTACCGGATTACCAATTTACGTCATTTTATGGGAACAGCCTGACGGATGAAGAAATATGGGATGTTTTAGGGGAAGAAATTTTAGGGTCTGTAAGGACAATTGTTGAAAGCTGCAGTGAGGATAAGGAAGTAATCGGTTACTTGTCAGAGTATGTTACCAGGCAAAGGGCTGTCAGTGACGGGTGGGAGGACTCTGTACGGACAGGATTTCGTACCCAGTGCCTGGAAACGGCCTTAGGCTATTCTTGTATGATGATAAATATGCAGAGTATTGTCTACCCCGAACAGGATGATCTGTATTGGACAGCGGCTTCCAATACGCTGCGGAAAAATCTCCAGGAATACCGGATTGGAAAGCAGGGGTTTGAAAACACCACCGTGTCAGAATGCGATGAGAGGATACGGGAATTTTTTGCTTTGGATTTTAAAGAAAAAAGAGAGTTTAATTCTATTTATCTGGAGAGAAACCATGACAGGGAATCCGCCTGGTTTGTACTTCGGACGAATCATGAACTGATAGAGAAAATGGAAGGCGGAAGCTGGAAAAAACTGGAAGATGATGCTTACCTGCTTGAAGTAAGACAGAAAAATGCAGTAATAACATTAAAGCCTGTGTATTAATGGAAAACTGAAAAGGAAGGAACAAGATGAGGATTTGTTTGGTAGTGGAAGGGTGTTATCCGTATACGGTAGGAGGCATGTCCAGCTGGGCACATGGGCTGATATGTTCTTTCCCGAATCAAGAGTTTGTTATCTTAACGATTATAGCCAATCGGGAATTGAGAGGAAAATTTGCGTACACCCTGCCGGAAAATGTAGTGGAAGTACATGAGCTTTATTTGGAGGATTTGGATTGGAATAAAAAAAGCAGGCGCAAGCGTCGTATGAGCAGGAAAGAATATAATGTTTTTAGAAGTGTTATGCTCGGCGGACAGGTGGAATGGGAAGCGCTGATTGATTATTTCCAGAAGAAAAAACGTTCTTTAAATGATGTTTTAATGGGAGAAGATTTCCTGAATGCGGTCACGGAATTTTATAAGCTGAATTATAGCCAGATTGTATTTACGGATTTCTTGTGGACGATGCGTTCTATTTATCTGCCGCTGTTCAGGACTTTACAGATGAAAATTCCGAAAGCGGATGTTTATCATTGCTTATGTACCGGATACGCAGGTGTTTTAGGGAGTATGGGCAGGCATATCCATGGCGGACGTTTATTGGTGTCGGAGCATGGCATTTATACCAGAGAGCGGGAGGAGGAACTGATCCGTTCCAAATGGGTGAAAGGCATCTACAAAAATATATGGATCGAACAGTTTCAAAAAATGTCTAAAATGGCATATGACAGGGCGGATTTGGTCACCAGCTTATATGGGCGTGCCAGAGAATTGCAGATTGAGTTAGAGTGCCCGGCGGAAAAGACGATGGTAATTCCTAATGGGATCCAGATTGAAAGATTTCAGGGGCTTTTAGGGAAAACGGAAGCGGAAGAGGAGGAAATTTATGTGGGGGCAGTATTCCGGGTAGCTCCCATTAAGGATGTTAAAACCCTGATCCAGGCATTTGGTTTTGCCAAGGAACAGGATTCCAGATTGAAGCTTTGGATCATGGGGCCATGGGATCACGGCGACAGTTATGCGCAGGAATGCTTTGACATGGTAGGTGTCATGGGGATCAGTGACGTCATATTTACCGGAAAAATAGACGTCAGGGAATATTATGGCAAGATGGACATGATGATCTTGACCAGTATCAGCGAAGGACAGCCGCTGACAATCCTGGAAAGCTTTGCGGTTCATAAACCGGTGATCGCAACGGATGTAGGTGACTGCCAGGGATTGATCCTGGGAAATGAGGGGGATGAATTTGGGGAAGCGGGAATCATTACCCATATCATGAACGTAGGGGAGATCACGCAAGCGATCCTTACGTTGGCAGAGGATAAGAAAAAGCGTATCCAAATGGGGGAAAACGGTTACCGCAGGGTGTCGAAGTTCTACCGGATAGAGAAAATGATTCATTCCTATGGCAAATTATATAAAGATTTCGCGGTCAGCAAAAATCTGCAGTGGGTAGAAAGAAGTGGGGAAATGTTACCAATGCAGTCTAATGACGATATCGGGGAGGTGTAAGGCATGGCGGGCATAGGTGTTAAGTTAAACCATATATTTGAGAAGAAGTCGGTCTTTTCAAGCCTTGTCGGATTTACCTACAGTACAATAGCCACGGTAGCCCCAATGATACTGGTCATAGCAAATATTATATTAATGGGATGGCTGTTAGGCTTAAACCAGTCAACGTATCTGACAAGAGAGATATTTTTTTGCACGATATTATATATTTTCATTTTTGCATTGCTGACAGCGTCTCCGTTTAATGCGGTTTTGTCTAAATATATGCAGGATGCTATATTTGAGGAGCGCTACCAGGATATCCTGCCCTGCTATTATTTAGGGCTTAGCTTTAATATTGTGCTTAGCTGTCTTTTGGGAATTCCTTTTTGCCTGTGGGAGCATTTTATCGGCGGAGTGAGCGTATTTTATGTTTTTACAGGGTTTTGTGGGTATATTTCGCTGGTGTTGGTCTTTTATTCCATGATTTATCTTTCAATCTGTAAAGACTATCAGAAAATATCTTTGTATTTTCTTGTGGGGATGGTGATCACGCTTTTATTATCGCTTATCTTGAAATTTTTGTTCCGGTGGGAGGTTACCATCAGCATTTTGTTTTCGCTTATGGTGGGTTTCTTTTTTATTGCGGCTATGGAATTTGCGACCATCAAGAGATATTTTGTGAAAAACAGCAACCGATATAAAGAGGTACTGAAATACTTTGGGAAATGGTGGAAACTGGTGGTTTGCAATTTCCTGTATATTTTGGGATTGTATATCCATAACTTTGTGTTTTGGGCAACGGATATGAGGATCGTGGTGGTTAAAAGCTTTGTATGTAACCAGCCTTATGACATGGCAACCTGTATTGCCATGTTTACTAATATTTCTGCTACTGTCATATTCATCGCCAGGATTGAAATGCATTTTCATGAAAAATACAGGGCATATTCGGAATCGGTGATTGGTGGGAAATGGACAGATATCAACAACGCAAAAAGACGGATGTTCCGTACAGTCTCCAATGAGCTGATGAGTCTTGTGCGGGTCCAGTTTATCATATCCGTGGTGGTTTATCTGCTTTGTATCGTACTGTTACCTCAGTATGGCTTTGGGGGAATGGTCATGAGGATATACCCATGCATGGCTGCCGGGTATTTTATATTGTTTTTGATGTATGCGGCAATCTTATTTCTTTACTATTATAACGACTTGACGGGGGCTGTCCTGACCACACTTAGCTTTTGCGCCGTAACCTTTTTAGGGAGCGTTTTTGCCACGGGGCTGTCGGAAATCTGGTATGGCTTAGGAGTACTGCTTGGGGCTTTTGCGGGATGGTCAATTGCTTATGCAAGGCTGCGCTATGTGGAAAGGAATCTGGACCGGGACACCTTCTGCAGGTGGCAGCTTCTGGATCGGGGAAAAGGAAAAATGCCTTCCAGTGTGGTTTATCAAAAGGATGGCGGAGGACAAAAAGGGAGAAGAGGGGGCGGCAGATGGAAACAGGCAGAATCGTAGAAATTGTAGTGACAATTGCAGGCATTGTAATTGTGATATCCAGTTTTTGGTTCTTGTCTGTTAAAAAAATGACGGCAAATTTTGTTGTCATATGGGAAATCATAGGCGTGGCGCTTGTTATGTTAGGCGGAACCTTCCGATTATCCGTATGGGGAACCATGATATATGAAGATGGCGAGCATCTTGCCATTTGCATTAGTGTGGCAGGCCTTTTTATCTGCTATCAGTTCAGTCTGGTAGTTTCTTCCCTGCTCATGAAAAACCATGAAATGGCAATGGAAGTTTCCATGCTGTTACAGGAGAAAAATGAAACTTTTAAAATACCGGAAAAAGATCTGCTGATCATTCTGCCGGTTAAAAATGAAGAAAAAAATATCCGTAAACTGTTGGAACAGTTATTCTGCCCGGAGATTGGGAAGATAGCGGATGTCTTATGTGTTAATGACGGGTCTAAGGACCGTTCCGGGCAGGTCATTGACGAATACCCCTGTATACAGATCAGGAATATATTCGGCCTGGGTTATGGAAGCTCTTTGCAGCTGGGGTATAAATACGCATTGCGTAAAGGGTATCAATACGTGATACAGATGGATGCGGACGGACAGCATGATGTCTGCAATATTCCGCTGATTTATCAAAAATTGACGGCAAATGACGGGAACGGCCGGAGTGCGGACATTGTACTGGCATCCAGATTTATGGAGGGAAGTTCCGAATTTAAGGTTTCCGCGTTAAAAAAATTTGCTTTTTGGCTGTTCCGTTTTATGATCTATGTTTTATCAGGAAGGAAAATTGCGGATCCCACTACCGGGCTTCAGGGCCTTAGCAGGAAAGCCTTTGCTTACTATTCCCAATATAATAATTTTGATCATCAGTATCCGGATGCCAATATGGTACTGCAGATGCTGCTGCTAAAATTTCAGGTAGCGGAAATACCGGCAGTGATGCACGTAAGGAAGGATGGGAAAAGTATGCATTCGGGATTAGAGCCGGTCTGGTATATGCCCCGCATGTTCCTTAACGTGCTGGCTGTGGTATTCAGGATCAAGGGATTAAAGATGTTTTAGGGCAGGATGGTCAGGATGGAAGGCTATGTGTTTACGGAATCCGCTATGGAATTACAGAATCCGGGAAGAGGATTTTATCAAATTTACCGTTTTATGATCACGGATAAGGCGGTAGACTACAGCCGCCATGTACAGGAATTGTATCTGGGGGATGAAAGCACAAGATTATCCCTGGTTGAGATAAATCTGCAGGCTTACCGTAAGGGAGAGATCACCGGCACCGGAATCGGGAATATGAAATCTTTGTTCCGGGCATTGGGGCAGATTGGGAAGCAGTTGATCGTCCGGTTTGTATATGATTGGGACGGTGAAAATCAGAAATATGAACCGGAAACGATTGATATTATCTTAAACCATATGGATCAGATGGAAGGGGTGCTGCATGAAGCCGCCGGATGGATCTTCAGTCTGCAAGGGTTATGGATTGGCAATTGGGGCGAGATGAATGGCACGAAGTATTGCAGTGCCGGGGATTGGATCCGGCTGGCGCAAAAACTGTATCAGGTAACGGCAGGGCTGGTTTTTCTTGGGGTAAGGACGCCCTTTCAATGGAGGGAGATCACCGGACTGTGTGAGGTAGAAAAAAATTTCCCTGACGCCTGCCCTTTTGCCGGACGCATTGGTTTATATAATGACGGAATGCTTGGAAATGAAAGCGATTACGGTACTTACAGGCTGCAGGAAAAAACGAGGAAAGAAGAGCTGGAATTTCAGGAAAAATTATGCCGCCATGTTCCGAATGGCGGCGAGGTCATTTGTGACAATTATTATAATGATTTTGAAAATGCGGTAAAGGACTTAGCAACAATGCATGTCTCTTACTTGAACACGGGGCATGATCAAAAGGTGCTGGAAAAGTGGAAGAAGGTAACATATAAAGGACCGGGGTGCTTTCGGGGCATGGACGGATATACTTATATGGAACGTCATCTGGGATACCGGCTTTTGATCGAGAAAGTTGATTTTGGGCTTCACTCCCGTCAGGGTCATGTGGACGTAAATGTAAGCATGAGAAATGCGGGGTTTGCACCAATCTATACCAATCCCACGGCAAGGCTGACTCTGCGTAACAGGGAAGGGAACAGGTATTATTTTTACAAAATGAAGGGCGATCTATGCAGGCTGGAAGGGGGAAATAAGTCAGGGAAGATGGCAACTCTGCAAGCGGATGTTGCCATTGACAGGCTGGAGGAAGTAACGTATGAAGTCTACTTTTGGCTTATGGATCCTAATACAGGACGGCAGATTCTTTTAGCAAACGAACAGGCGCCGGCAGAATGCGGGTATCACATTGGTAATATAAGGCCGGGGAGCCAGGCGGCCATCTAAAAGGGAGAAACGGTATGGAAATAGATTTGTGGTATTGGATATCGGAATATGGAAAGGTGTTCTGCGGTTACCTGTTTTTAATGTTTTTGTGGCCGCTTGTGGTGTTCCATGGGTATTTAAAAGGAAAATCAAAAACCTTTTGTTTTGGTTTCTGTACGGCGGTAACGGTTGTGATTGCCAATACGGCCGTATTAGGACTGGGGCTTTTCCATATATTGGATCAATGGCTGGTCCGTCTTGTTTTTTATGGGGTTTTTGCAGGCGCTCTTTTTAAAAATACCGCAGGATACCTTGACCGGAAATATAAAAAGATGATGGAAGCAAAGTTTCCGGATTTTCGCGTTTTGTATGGAAAGTACAGAGTCCTGGTGATCGTGATCTTATTTTTTGGGGTGAGCTATACCTATATAAAAAAAGTGATACATTGCCTGAGCTTTCATTATATAAAAAAATCACTACAGCCTGGTAATTGGCTGAAGATAAAGGTACAGATCAAAGAGTTTATCTGGAATCTTGGACGCAGGGCGGCCAGGTTATTTTGGAAATACGGGCTTCTCTTGGCGGTTATGGTGTTTGGGATGATGTATTTTTCTTATGGGGCATTTAAGGTATGTTCTTACGGAGTTGGAGATCTTTATACCCATCACAAGTGGATCTATGGGCTGATAGAAGGGGAGCTGTTTGTGGAAGGGATCTATCCGGCAGGGATGCATTGCTTCACTTACTGCCTGAATACTTTGTTTGGCATCCGCGTGTACAGTATTCTGCTGTTTTTGCAGGGAATCCATGTGGCTGTGTTTTTCCTTGCGGTTTATCTTTTGCTGAAAAAGATATTCCATTGGTATTATACGCCTGTATTTGTGCTGCTTTTGTTTCAAGTATTGGATCTTAAAAATGTGGATCAGGTAAGGGGGATGTTCCGGCTTCAAATGACAATGCCCCAGGAATTTGGCTTATATACCGTATGCCTTTGCGCACTCTGGCTGGCAAATTATTTAGAGGATGACCCTGTGGCCGGCGGAAATGGGAAAGCGCCCAGGTTTCATTGGAACGGGAATCTATTATTGTTTACGCTGTCTTTGACTGCCGCCCTTGCCACTCACTTTTTTGTGGTGATCATGGCAGTTGTTATCTGTCTGCCATTTGCACTGTTTGGTCTGAAAAAACTATTTTCAGGGAAATATTTTGTATCCCTTGTGGTTTCCGTGCTTTGTGCCTTTCTTATTGCCATTCTTCCCATGGCAGGAGCCATGGCCCAGGGAACGGGGCTTAACCCTTCCCTTAATTGGGCGGTCAAGGCAATGGACGGAGAGGAGATCAGGCAGGCCAGAACGCAAAATGCGGAAAACGCCTCCGGCGGAAAACCCGTCAAATGGGAGGACGAGGGAAACGGGGAAGTAACATTAACGGTCTATGCGGCAAGGGCTTTGACAAAGATATATAAGGAAGGCTACGTGGCATTATACGGGGTAAGGAGGGCAGGCTGTATTCTGCTTGTGATGGCAGCCGTTGCGGTCTTTTGTCTGATAGCCAGATGGAGATCAAAATATATGGGGAAAGTATGCATGTGGTATCCTTCGGTCATGGTATCATCTGTATGCTATGTTGCCCTTTATGCGTTTCCTATGATGGGGCTGCCGGATCTGATACCGGAGGGGCGGTTCCTGGCAGTTGGGCACATGATGGTCCTTGGGGTTTTGGTCATGCCAATTGATATCCTGTTTTCAGGCCTGATGTGTTTTTGCGGGAAACAGATCCTTAGGATTTTGTCTTTAGCCGTGGCAGGCGGAATTTACGGAGGAACGATCCTGTTTGGCTGCTTTAGGGGATATTTGTTTTATGAGCTTTCGCGGTACAATTCGGCGGCGGAGACAACCTGCAGGATCATAGATACATTCCCCCAATATAGCTATACCATCGTATCGCCTACGGATGAGCTATATCCCGTTATTGAAACCGGGTGGCATGAAGAACTGCTTACGTTTGTGGAAAAATCCCAAGAGGAGGAATACACGCTGCCGTCGGAATATGTATTTTTGTTTGTGGAGAAAAAACCAATCCTTTATGCCCAGGCATATTTTTTTGAAGGGCCCTGGTGGATGGGAACGGAAAAATATCTGTCATTATATGCTTCCGACAGAGCGGTCCAAAGCCCGGAAGTGATATCCTCGCAAATTTCACAGGAGCTGGCTCAAACGGAGATCACAGATCCCTATTTGCGGCAGCTATACCTGCAGCTTGAGACGCGCGCAATTTTAGAATCCAAGGTTTATGATTGGTGCCAGTGGTTTGCCAGAGAAAATCCGTCGGCACTAAACATTTATTACGAAGATGATGTGTTTATCTGCTACTATTTCAGGCAGGATGTGGACGGAACACCATATCATTTAAATAGACGGATCCAGAGTGAAAATGGCAGCCAGTGATATAACCCCATGTAGACCTGGCGCAGCAGGGGGCGTTTTGTGGGTTCCTTAAGCCGGGGCTGTAATGCGTCAGCTTCTGTGCACGGAAACCATTCGGTATCCATTTTGATGCGGTCGAAAAGAAGCCTTCCTTTCGAGGTATGGCAGATAAGTAGTGAATTGCCCATTCCGTCATCAAAGGCGGGATTTACCCGCTCTATTCCCCAAAAATCGCCCAGGGTCATATCACTGTTTCTTGATATTTGGCAATGCCGGCATTGATAGCAGGAGGGGCGGATATTGATATTCCGAAAGTATGAGTGCAGGTAGGGATCTTTATAGATGGAATAGGAAAGCTCCTTGTCCTGAAATTGTATTTTTACGGAATGGCCGTTATCCTGGCGGCATTTGTCACGGAAGAAGAAATTGTGAAGTTTTTGGCCATATCTGTTTTCCAGAAATTGAATATAAGAATGCCAGATTCCCGGTGATGTGACACCGTAACAGATAAGGTCCAGTAAAAAGAGGTTGTCATACTCTTTTTTGAGATAGGAGCGGAGCCCCTCTGATTGGCATGGGGTTCCACAGAATAAAACGGTACGTCCTTTTTCTAACAGGTCCCGCATGTTTTCCCACACGCCGGACAGGGTGCTTTGGACGTATTTGGTTTTCGTGATCTTTGTCAGCTGATCGGGATGGTTGATCCCCATATGTGTCACACTGCCATCCTGGGAAAGGGCTGCGCCAAATACAGCGCCGCCATCTTGAAGGACATGGAGTGCCAGCAAAGGAAAAATCCCGCCGGAGGATCCCAAAAGCCGGATGTCATCTTCTTTTGCATGGGCGCCAAAACAGGCATTGCCGCTATTGGCGGGTGTGTGGTTTAGTACAGGGCATGTCTTTGTGCATAACGCACACTGATTGCAAAGGGATTCATCAATTGTGGGATATAAGAATCCCTCTTTGTCAGGTTTTAATGTAATGGCGTTTTGCGGGCAGGCCGCTTCACAGGCTCCACAACCTGTACACAGGTTTTTCTCGGCTAGATTTTTCATATGGTCTTGTCCGTTTCGCATGATAGATTGTTTTTCCATATTGTATCTGTTAAAAATTTTCATGTCAAGTTCCCGGTGGCAGGGAGTGGTCAAAGGTGGGATGATGCAGATGAAAGACAGGGATATTGGAATCATAACTTTCCATTGCTCTGATAACTATGGGGCAATGCTGCAGGCATACGGATTAAAAAAATATTTGAATGATCTGGGATTAAAAGCGGACATTGTGCGGTATGAACCAATGTTTATGGTTGGGAGGAATTGGTGGGCTCCTTATGCCCCCACGGGAAATTTTTATAAGAGCCTGCGCTATCTATGCTGGGGAATCCGATCACATAGGAAAATGGGAGGTCATTTTTTTAAACGGAAAGCCAATATGGACCGTTTCCGGAAAAAATATCTGGTGGATGCAGGAACAAAAAAGCTTTTATTTGACTGGCAGTTTAGGAAGCTGCCTTATCTGTATTATGTCGTAGGGAGTGATCAGATCTGGAACCCGGATATCACTTTTGGGCTGCGGAAGGTATATTTTGGAGGATTTGAAAGCAAACGTAAAAAAAGAGTGATCGCATATGCCGCAAGCTTAGGCGGATCGTCGCTGCCGCCCCAATATGACAGGCAGTTTTCGGAACTGATGAATGGTGTAGATGTTGTTTCCGTCAGGGAAAAGGAGGCAGCTTTTTATGTAAGAAAGCATAGTGGGAAAAAAGTAGTATCCGTTTTGGATCCGGTTTTTTTACTGGAAAAAGAGCTATGGCAGGATGTGGCAATCCCTCCCGAAAGAGAACATTACATTCTGGTCTATAGTACGGAGGACAATCCGGAACTGTCCGGTTACGTGGATCTGCTTTCCCAAAAGACAGGTTTGCCGGTCATAGAATTAAAAATAAGTCATGAAGACCATGATAAAGGTTATCTGATTGACTACATGGCGGGACCGGAAGAATTTTTGGGTTACATCCATAAAGCGGATTATGTGGTGACAAATTCTTTTCATACTGTAGCATTTAGTATTATCTTTGAAAAAAAGTTTATGGCATTTTTACATAGCAGCCGGGGAGAAAGAATAAGAAATATCCTCACGGTGTGTGGATTGGCAGACCGGATATATGACAAAGGACATATCAGTATGGAAACAAATATTGACTGGGGAAGGGTGAAAAATAAGATCGGAAAAGAAGCAGAAAAGGCGGGGGATTTTTTAAAAGAAAATATTTCAGATGGCAGAGGGATGTAAGGATGAAAAAGGTTTCCGTGATCATACCGATGTACAATTCGCAATCTTTTATAAAAGAGTGTATGCAGTCCGTGGTAAGGCAGTCGTATCCCAATTGGGAAATGATCGTTGTTGATGACGGGTCTTCGGATAAGAGTGTGGAGATATGCAGCAAGTTAAGCCGGGCTGACGGAAGGATACGTATAGTTTGCCAGAAACATCTTGGTGTATCGGCAGCAAGGAACCGGGGGATTGAGGAAGCTGCCGGGGAGTTTCTTTTATTTTTGGACAGCGATGATGAAATGCATCCGTTATTGATAGAAAAGTTTGTATATTTGGCGGAAAAATATCATGCAGAGCTTGTCATGTGCCAATGCAGGAAGGTAAATACCTATGAATTGGAAAGAGGATTGGAAAAAACAGATACCAATGCGGGCAGGTTGAAAGGTAAGGTTGGGAATGGCAGGGAAACGGAAGAATGGTTTCATGTAAGGTACGCAAGACAGATGGCCGGAATCGGCGGCAAAATGATCCGAAAAAGTGCAGTGGGGGAACTGCGGTTTGATGAAGGCCTGGGAAATGGAGAAGATACACTGTTTCTGTATCATTTGTCAGGCAGTAAAATACGGACGGTCTATCTATATCGTGAATGGTATTACTACAGAATACATCCCGGAAATACGGTAAATTCTTTTCAAACAAAGAATAACATGGGTTACTTTGAGTGCAGCAGGACCATCAGGGATAAGGAATACCGAATGGGGCGTATCAGGTATGCGCTCACTTGGGAAAGAATGTTTGTCATACAGATTGAGAGCAGTTATACGGAGGCAAAAAAGGTAAAAGACCTAAACAAGTGTCAGCGCTTAAGGGAAATTGCAAATAAGGAAACCAGGTTCTTGCTGTTTAAGAAATTGGAAATATTTCATAAATTAATGTTTTGGAGCTGCTTTTATTTTTTTCCGTTGTATGTTCTTTTAAGAAAAATTTTGATAAAGCTGTGGGAGGAGTAAAGCAGTGGAGATGATCGGATATTTGATCGGCATATTGGAGAGGGAGGATAAGAAAAAGTGTTATTGCCTTATTCTTTTGAGCCTTGTCAGCCACGTTGTGGATGTATTTTGCTATTCCATGATTATCTATATCATCAACAGCGTGATCCGCACCAATCAGGCGTTACCCCGGATGACTGCTTTTGCGCTGTTTATGGGTGTGGTTTCCGTATTGAAAATTATATTTGATATGTATCGGTGTAAAATTTCCACGCAGTTTGTATATAGAAGCGCACAGAAGTTATCCATGAAATTATATGAAGTGATCATAAAAGAGAACTTGGGAAGCCACAACCAAAAAAGCGCCTCACAGGCATTGATGATCGTGCAGGGGGATGCGGTAAACTGTGTCAGGATCATCATAGATGGGATTACGATTTGTACGAATTTCCTCACAATGTCAGGATATGGCATTATTTTTATCCATATTTCAAAATGGGCAGGTGTGGTAAGCTGTATCATTTTATTGATATGTGCTTTGACATTTTTTTTCTTCTATCGCGGCAGGATAGAAGCTTATGGGGAGAAATACAGGGCCTTAAGGATAAAAGTAAATGCCCAGATCGCGCTTGCCTATGGCGCCTTTAGGGAGATCAAAATAGATGACAGATCTGCTTATATTTTGGATCGATATCAGGATATCAGCAGTAAATATGCCAAAGTACAAAGTGAATTTGACTATGAAAACAGTGGGATAGGGGTACTGTTACAAAATGCCGTTCTGGCGGTCATGTTTATTGCATTAAGCTTTTTCCTGATGGGCGGAAGCAACCTTCCGGTGGTGCTGGGATTGATGGTGTCCTATATTACGACGTTTATCAGGATGATTCCAATGGTATATGGTATCTTATCCGGAATTAACGATGTCAGCTTTTTGAAGAAATCATATAAATCGATAAGGGAAAACATTGCCCAATATGAAGAAATCAAGAACCGGGAAGAAACCAGGGCAAAAATGAAAAAAAAAGAATTGTCTTTTCGACAGGGACTTGCGATCAGGAACTTAACATTTGGTTACCATGACAGGGTGAAAATATTTGATCAAGCCAGTATTGATATTCCGGCGGGATGTTCTGTGGCGGTGACAGGCATTTCAGGTGCAGGTAAGACAACACTTTTAGATTTGGCTCTTGGCTTATTAAAACCACAATCGGGCAGTATCTTGTATGACGATTACGATATAGTGGCTCAGGCGGATGGCGAAGGATTCTGTGAAGCAAACCTTGGGAAAATGGTAAGTTATATTCCTCAGACCGTATATCTGAACGGCGAAACGATACAGAATAATGTGGCTTTTTTTGAAACAGAGAAGGAAATCAATGTCCAAAAAGTGGAGGAAGCCCTGAAATGCGCACAATTATGGGAGGATATTTCCCAAATGCCGGAAGGGATCCACACGCTGATCGGAGAAAACGGAACGGCGATTTCAGGAGGACAGCGCCAGAGGATTGCCCTGGCAAGGGCATTGTACAAGGATTTTGAACTTTTAGTCATGGATGAAGCCACAGCCGCACTTGATATGGAAACTGAAAAAGCAGTCATAGATTCCATACGCCACTTAAAGGGAGGAAAAACAATTCTAATGGTAACACATCACATGAGCCTGGCAAACGAGTGTGACCTGATTTATAAAATTGAAAATCAAAAAATAATACGAGTGAAGTGATGGGTTTGAGATATGAAGGAAGAAAATTATCAATTGGTCAAACACAGGGTTTCAATCGTAACTCCGGTGTTTAATGGGGAAAGCTATTTGGCGGAATTTCTTGATTCTGTTTTGGCACAATCTTATGAGCAAGTGGAAATGATATTGGTTGATGACGGATCTGCGGATAAAACGGTTTCTGTTGCGGAAGGCTATCGTGAGCAATTTTCGGCAAGGGGGTATGAATACCGTATCATACAGGCCGGGCATCGAAATGCCTCGGCAGCCATCAATCAGGGATTGCGCTATGTTTCCGGCGAGTATCTGATCTGGCCGGATAGTGACGACATATTGGAGAAGGATTCCATAAAAAAAAGGGTGGAATTTTTGCAGGATCACCCCGAGTATCACTGTGTCAGGTCTTTGGCATATTATCGGGATCATACAGGCAGAGTGGAAAAAAGGGATGAAAAAACAGGGGATCTATCGAAAGAAGATCTTTTTTGGGATATCCTGGAATTTAAGACCTATATCTGCTGTGGCTGTTATATGTTACAAACAGGGAAGTTTTTTGAGATTTATCCCAAGCGCCGGATACCGGAATACGAAGTGGGGCAGAATTTCCAGATGCTGCTTCCGTTTCTGTACCGGCATGGCTGCCCTACGATAAGGGAAGAGCTGTACGGAGTCCGGGTCAGGGAAGGGAGCCATTCCAGAAGAAAGTTAACGCAGCGCGAAGAGGAGAAGAAGTACCGTGACTATGAAAGGCTGGTAGATGAGATTGCGGATATCTGTCATATAACGGATCCTAAATCAAGAAAGCGTATAGAGGGATGGAAGGCCGGAAGAAGGTTTCAGATCTCATATAAATATGGGAAATGGAAGCAGGCTGCCTGCGCTGTTTGGGATCTGTGCAAGTGCGGACCCTTAAAGCTTTTTCCGATTATAAGAAATACGGCATGGGCGCCGCTGTTATCTAAAATCATTAAAAACGTGGAATTGCAGCTTTATAGGAAAAGAAAAAGAAGACGGCTTAAAAACAGTGATTTTACTATTTTGGCATCGGACTGTAACGGCACGTTCATGTACTATGATCTGGGCCTTCCTTTTTTGTCGCCAACCATCAACCTGACCATCGGGATGGAGGATTTTGTTAAGATGCTGGAAAACCTTGAATGGTATATGGAACAGGAAGTGGTTCCTCTTAAGGGAGATTTTTCCTGCCCTGCAGGGCTGTTGGGGGATGTTCAAATCAATTTTATCCATTATGAGACTTTTGATCAGGGCGTTTCTAAATGGGAGGAAAGAAAAAAGCGGATTCGCTGGGATAATTTATTTATCGTGGGATCGGAAAAAGAAGGCTGCACTTATGAAGTAGTAAAACGTTTTGACCGGCTGCCATACCGGAATAAGGTCATATTTACACACCGGGAATATCCAGAGTTCCCATCGGCGTATTATATCAAGGGATTTGAGGAAAAGGGAGAGATGGGAACGACAACCAATTTTAAAGACCGGTTTTGGCGGAGACGGTATTTAGACGATTTTGATTATGTCTCTTTTTTGAATCGTTCCCAGAAATAGGGTAAAAGAGTATGATTTCCGTTATGATACCTGTTTATAATACAGAAAAATACATAGGGCGGTGCATAGATTCCGTTCTGGCGTCTACCTGCCAGGATTTTGAAATCATTCTGGTAGATGACGGATCCACTGATTCTAGTCTGGATGTTTGCAGGGGGTATGGCCGTAAGGATGGACGAATCAGGCTGTTTTCCCAAAAGCACAGGGGCGTTTCCCAAGCAAGAAACAAAGGGATTGAATATAGTGAAGGAGAATGGATCGTTTTCGTGGATTCCGACGATATGATCTCAAGTGATTTTCTGGAAATGGTCGGCAGGGAAGAATATCAGGATTGCGATCTGCTGATTTTTGATTTTTCTAAATTGGGAAAAAAGCCGGACAAAAAGGAAAGAAAGAAGGATTTAAAATCCATTGAACACGTGTATTATTACGATAAAATGCATGTAATTCAGATCATTGAAAAGACACTTTGTGCAAAAAAGCTGACAGTGGATGGAAACAGCAGCCTATTGTCTCCATGCGCAAAGGCTTACCGGAAATCGGTGATAAAGGAATATGGGATAAGGTTTCCGCCGGATATTGTGATCGGCGAAGATAAACTGTTTAATATAGCGTTTTACCGGGCAATGAAACAATGCGCCTATATCCGAAAAACGGCTTATTTTGTGGGATGGCGCCGGGATTCTGCTACCCATTGTTTCCACAGGGAATTTATTGGGAATTATTATTGTTTCCAAAGGAGCCTGCAGCGGCTGCTCAGGGAATATGGTATATTTACCCTGCTGGAGGCGGCATACTACGAGAATGTACTTTCAGCTATGACAGAGGTTCTGGTCTTTGGTATTTTTAATCCCGATAGTCCAAGGACTTACCGGCAAAATTGTAAATTATGCCGTAAGGTGCGTGAAAATGAAATTTATAGCGCTGCTGCTAAATATAGCTTAAACACCGGGAATTGCTTAAGGAGGGGGCTATTGTTCTTTTTTAATACAGGGTGCTGGTGCATGGTGGATCTTATATGTAAAGCAAGCTATTTTGTAATACGCCGGATGAGGAAATAAATTGGAAGGGGAAGCTTGGCATTATTATTATGAATGAACTGGTAACAATGATTATCCCTGCTTATCAGGAGGAAAAGAAAATAGGACGCTGCCTGAAAAGTATTGCGGCATCCACATACCGCAATCTGGAGCTGATTGTGGTCAATGACGGTTCTACCGATAGTACGCAAAAGGTGGTGGAACAATTTAAGGAAAAATACAAGCCTGGGGACATAGAACTGGAACTGATCAATGTCACGAACGGTGGCAGCGGACGGGCGCGGAATTGTGGGATGCAAAAAGCCAGAGGAAAATATATCGGCTTTGTGGACGGGGATGATATGATCCATCCACAGATGATCGAAAGGTTGGTTCTCAGTCTGAGAAAGGGGAATGATATGGCTTCCTGCGGGCTTTTATTTTGTAAGGAAAGCGGGAAAGCGGGGCGGTATCATTGTCGTTTGCGAAGACAGGCGGTCAGCTGCCCGGAAAAGGCTTTGAGCTGCGCTATGTGGGGGCAGATTCAAATGAGTCTTGGGCCGGCTTTGTTTCGAAGGGAAAAGATCATAGATAAAAACGGGAAGCTTCTGGTATCCTGCCCGGAGGATACGGCTGCTTTTGAGGATTTTGCCTTTATCTGCAGGTACTTAAACCAATGTAATGGAATCTGGGAAAGACTTCCGTTTTATGGATATCAATATTGCAAGCATGAGAAGAGCTTAACATCGAAAAGGTGGTCCCCACAGGAGTTAAGCCATGCCCTGGAACCGGTGCTGGCAATAGGTGAGGGGATGGGTGATCCTGGTTTTATCAGTCACAAGCTTCAATATGCTTTCCGCTTTTTGGCTTTATGGTATGAGGAAGCGTTTCGTCAGGGAAAATGGGATTCCTTTAAGAAGTGGCCCGGCCGGGAAATCTGTGAGAAGGAGCTGGAAAAATATGCGGATATCTATATGGATGCCCCTGATATGCCCTGGTGCAGGAAACTTGTCATGCGGATTGTCAGGGAATATCCCAAGGCAGGTTGGTATTTGGCGAAGGCTATGGGGCAGTTTGGAATGTTTGAGGAGAATGATTGAATGGGAGAGACTCATGTGAAAGGTATAGGTAAAAAGTGATAGATTGGATAAAAAACAAACCGATTAAAAAAATATGCGCAGTGGTTTTATTGTCGGTCCTTTTGATAGACGTATATCGTACGGTCAGAATCTACTATAAACCCAGAGTGGATTTGGATAAAACTCATCATCCAACCTATATGATCTATTACGGGGAATTGGATGATGATATCATCAGGATGGCAAAGCAATATGATATTGTCATACTGCATCCTGATTCCGGAAACATAACCAGAGAGCAGGTACGCCGGATACAGGCCGGTGGAGCCTATGTTTTCGGGTATCTTTCTGTTGGTGAGGACTTAAGGACTAATGGGATGACTCCGGAACAAATGCGGAAGGACTCAAGATTTACAGGGGATGGAACGGGGCCTAAGATCAGTTCCGGATCGTCGCCAGAAGGCAGCGGGTTTGCCTCCTATTATCTGGATGACAATGATCATAATGGTATGCCGGACTTTAACCCTAATTTTAATTGTGCTTACACCAATATAGGCGATCCGGCCTGGTACGACGTGTTAGATAATATGACAGCGGACGGTGTTGATCAAATAGCCGGGATAAAGGAAATACTTACCAAAGATTACGGCCGGGGCCTGGGATGTGACGGGATATTTCTGGACACCATTGATACCTGTGCGCCAAATAGCTATACCAAGGATGAGGATCCTGCCAAAACAAGGTTTGAATGGACGGCACCGGGAGTCATAAATTTTATGAAGCATTTAAAAGAGGACTATCCTGATAAATATATTGTACAAAACCGGGGATTGTTCTTTTATAATTACCAGCTTCCCCATTTTGAATATTCTCCACGTAAGTATGTAGATTTTTTAATGTTTGAAAGCTATATGCTGGACTCGAACCCGGAAGGATTGTATAATGAATATTTTTTTGCCGATAATAAAAATTCTTATGCGCCTAAGATCAGCGCTGAAGCAGACCGGCCGGATGGGTTTCGGGTATTGTCACTGGATTATGCGGAAGGGCCGGAAGAGTACAATCTAAGAGATACTTTAACGGGTGGATCGGATACCGGGCTTGCTATTCTTTTGGAAGCTGTTGACCAGGCACAAAATAAGGCCGGGTTTTCTCATTATATAACGGACGGGGGATTGCTGCTGGTCAACGATTTCGTGATCGCCCATGAAGAAAAAGCGGACACAGCACCGCCTGTTTGGAGCAGTGTCCATAATTATGCCGTGACAGAACCGATTCCACGCATTGGAATCGGGCAGGTGGAGTCCGCCCAAGGCGGGGTGATTGTGCGCTGGGATGTTGCCATGGATAAGAGCGGCGTGGTCTATACCCTTTATTATCAGAAGGAACCGTTCGATTTTTTGAAAGATCCTGATCTGAAAAAGGCAGAGAAAACAGAGCTGGTTCCGGAAATGGGTGAGGGCTATGGTTATGGGGGCATCCCGGATGCCTATCCCTATCAGGCTGTGGTGAAAGGGCTGGAAAGCGGGGAGGCGTATTATTTTGTGATTCGGGCAAGGGATTGTTCGGATAATGGAAACGAAGAAAAAAATACCGTAGTGGTTAAAGGGGAAAGTGCGCCGTGAAAAAAATATTATTTGTGGTCAATACCATGGGCCGGGCGGGGGCAGAGATGGCATTGATCGAACTGCTTTATCGGTTAGGCGGTGATGGCTATGAGCTTTATCTTTATGTTGTGATGGGGCAGGGTGAACTGATTGGCCGCATACCGTCTTATGTCAGGCTGTTAAATACCGATTTTGATAAGGAGTCTGTTTTAAATGATGCGGGCAGACGCCGGATGGCATGGAAAGTATGCAGGGCTTTTTTTCGTAATGGCAGGCTTTTGGCGAAAGCAGGCTTCCTGATAAAAAATTTGATAACGATGATAAAAAACAGAAAGATCCAAATAGATAAATTATTATGGCGGGTCATGTCCGAGGGGGCTTGCCGCTTTGCCCAATCCTTTGACCTTGCGGTGGCATGGCTAGAGGGGGCGTCGGCTTATTATGTTTCCGAGCATGTAAAAGCCCGCAAAAAGGCGGCGTTTATACATATTGATTATGAAAACGCAGGCTACACAAGAGAACTGGATCAGGGGTGCTTTGCCGGGATTGACAGGATTTTTACGGTATCCGATGAAGTGAAGAAACATTTTCTTGCCGTTTACCCGGAATATGAAAACAAGACGAAAGTATTTCATAATATGATCGACAGGGAGAAGATTTTACGCCTTGGGGAGGAATCCGGCGGATTTTCGGATGATTATGAGGGAGTCCGTCTGCTCACGGTAGGGCGTTTGATCCGGCAGAAAGCCTATGATGTGGCAATAGAGGCCATGAAGATTTTAAAGGACGAAGGGAGGAAGGTTAGATGGTATGTGCTGGGGGAAGGAGATCAGAGAAAAAGCTTGGAAAAAAAGATTGCATTGCTGGGGCTTTCGGAAGATTTCCGGCTATTAGGCGAGACAGATAATCCCTATCCCTATTACCGACAGGCGGATCTGTATGTGCATGCTACCAGGTATGAAGGAAAAAGTATTGCAATCCAGGAAGCCCAGATATTAGGATGTGCGGTGATCGCTTCTGACTGCAATGGGAACAGGGAGCAGATCACCGATGGGGTTGACGGAATTTTATGTGAACTGTCTCCTAAAGCCGTGGCGGAAAGTATTGCAATGCTATGCAGAGACGAGGAAAAAAGGAAGCGCTATGGAACAATGGCGCAGGCAAAAACAGTGACGGGAAAACAGGAGCTGCAGTTGATCAGGGAACTGATAGAAGATTGACGATCAGAGAAGCTTTTTCATGCAGATCCAGTAATTCCGGTCACTGGCATATTTAGCTTCTTTTATCTTTTCCTTAATATCCCGCAAATCCCCTTTCCAGTCTGACCGGACGCGTCCAAGCTGCAGGCAGCGCATGATCTCTTTTCTTTGATCTTCCCCAATGCCCAGAGAACATGCGGCATTGAAATAGGCATCTGCCCGTTTGTCATAAGCAGGATGGATAAAGGTCCGGCTTTCAAAATGATAAGAAAGCTCAAACAGCCGATGCCCTTTTTCATCTGGTAAGTAACTGGAATCCTCGGAAGTATCCTCAACATGCAGATAATACAGACTGGCGGTGATTCGGTTGTCTTTTTTTCGTATGATCCGGCCAAGGCGCTGGGTCCTTTGGCGTTTGGTGGCGGTGCCGGATAAAATAATACCCACGCTGGCATCAGGAACATCAATCCCTTCATCAATGGCTTTGCAGGTAATCAAGATCCTGACGGTTCCTGCCCGGAAGCGCTCCAGAACGTTTTTGTTTGCCAGCTCTCCCATTTTAGAATGATACCGCCCAATCCGTTCCGGTTCCCATTCCTGTAACAGTTGATACAATTCTTCCGCCTGTCCGATCCGTTCACTGAAAATAATGATCTTTTCCTTCTGATCCAGCTTTTGTATCAGGTCGAATGCACAATAAATTCTTGCGGATGCCAGGGCCACCAGACTTTTTCTTTTGTAGGAAAGCGACATATAAGTAGAGGCAGTTTTGGCAATCTGTAAGTTTGGACCGCCTGAGAGACTGCGCAGCGCTTCGAAGAGGTCCGCCTGCATTAAGTTTTTCAGGGAAGGGCAGGCTTGCAGCAGCTTACGGTATAAAAAGTTCATCTGCTCGGAAAGATCTTGATATTCCTCATGTTCTTCCGCCTGGAGAGAGAGGGCAATATGATAAATATCGTAAGGGCTTATCGTGCGCTGGAAGGAAGCTTCCGTTATGCCGTATGTATAGACTTTCTTACCAAGGACAGACTTTAAATATTGCCCGGACTGGCCGCCGGGCAAAGTAGCGGAAAGCCCCAGGGAGAAAAACTGTTTTTCATATCCTTTCATATGAGGCAGAAATTCAAAGATCAATTGATTTTGGCCGCTGGCATAGTGGTGGCATTCGTCTGCGATCAGCAAAACGGAATCCCCCTGTTTTAGCTCTTCCAGAATCTGTCTGGCAAGTTTATAACGGGCGGAGTTAATCACGTAGATCATGTAGCGGCACTCAGTCGGAGATTTATGTCCGCCGCCCCAAAGACCGATTTCCGGATGTGCATGGTATTCCAGCAGGGCCTGCTTCCATTGGTGCATTAAAGCACTGGAAGGAACCACGATCTTTACATGAAGTTTCCGGTCTGAGTTCTGTTCCAGATAGTGGGCAGCGGTGAGTGCAAAATATGTTTTTCCGGAGCCGGTCACTGCCTGGACGATACCGCGTCCATTGTTTGCAAGCCAGCGTTTTAGACACAATTCCTGCCATTCGTATAGTTCTTTTTTCATAAATATGATTTTAACATAGATTGCCATAAATGGGAATAAGATGTTGAAATGCCTCATCATTTCGTATATACTTTTTTATAGATTTTAATAATGATACTGGAAGTATCAATTTCAATGAAAGAATGAGGATAACAAATCAATGAATTATGAAGAATTGTATCAGGATCTGCAGCCGGATCAGAAAACGTTAAAGGATTCCCTTGCATCCTTGCAAAAATTGTTTAAGGTAGTCAGCCGTGAAGTGGAAAGCGGTGATTTAAAAAGCCTTGCCAAGGATTTAAGTTCTATGGCGGAGGCTGCCAAGACACTTACCGCTTCACTGGATAAGCTGCAGGAGACAGTGGGAAGTTTTGATTCCAAAGCATATTTTGAAGGCGGGGATTTTGCGAAGCAGATGTTGGAAGCCTGTGAGGAAAAGGGTGTGGATGTGCGCGGGGAATTTCCGGTCTATGAGATGTTCCCATACCGCGTAAGGCTGGATGCGGAAAACCAGGATCTATATATGGACAGGAAAAAGGTGCAGTGCATGCGTCCTGCAAGTTTCGTGGAAACGGTAAGAAAAGGGCAGGAAAAGCTGAATAAAGCCGGTTTTAACGCAGCTTCTTTCTCCAGTGAACTTTCGGACGCCTATGACCTTGCATTGTTGAAAAAGAAACGAAATGCGGGAACGGATATTTATTTGAGCGATTTGTATAAGCTTCTTGCACCAATGAGCCGGTTTCGGAAGGATTATGACCAGCAGAGCTATGCGTTTGACCTGGCTAAGCTTTATAATTCTGAGGCGGAAGAGACGAAGAGCGGAAGGAGATTCCAGTTCGGTTCCAGCAGGGACGGAAAAAAAGGCATCCGTATTTTGGACAAGAACGGTCAAGAGTGGTTTCTTTCCACAATCTGCTTTTTTGATTGAGAAGGAGGGGTATAATGCCTGAATTATACGAGACATCTGCAATGCAAGAGGGGATGATATGCGGAATTTCGTTCCTTACGGATTTTTGGAAGGAAAAGTACCTTCAGGAATATATCAAGGACGGCGGCAGCAAAATAAAATTTGTTACGGGGCGCAGCGGCAGTGGGAAAACACACTTTTTGCGGGTGATGACATCCATAGCGGGAAAAGAAAATTATATGACGGTGGGCTTTTCGGCGAAAGATGTCTGGATGCATGACTTTAAAGAAATTTATGTAGAGATTTTTCAGCAGTGTGATATTATGAAATGCTTAAAGGCAGTAAGCGTTTATCTGATCAGGGAAATGGGATATGATGCCGGGGATATTCCTGAGGGGATGAAGTTTATTGATTATCTTTCCCAAAACGGAATGGGTGATGCGCTTACAAAGAGGGAAATCCGTACCCAACTGCGGCAGTTCTTTTTGGATAATCCAATGATGGATAACAATTTTGCCCTTGCCTGCAGTATGCTTACGGGAAGCATTTTAGGTTATCCTGTTTTGGAGGAGCAAAACCAGGAGCTTTTACTTGCCTGGTTAGAAGGTGACCGTTCCATCAAACTTTCCCAGCTGCGGGCCCTTGATTTTTATCCAAGCCGCATTACCAGGTACAATGCAAGGCATATGCTCCGGTCTTTGGCAGAACTTATACGGATGGGCGGGTATGCGGGTCTCTTTATCACGATTGATGATCTGGAGGCGCTGGTCAGCCGTTCCAGTTTGGAGGCAGTTCATTATACGAAGATGAAACGGGAGGATACCTATGAGAGTATCCGTCAGCTGATTGACGATATTGACAGCATGAAAAATATCATGTTTGTGTATGCTTTTGACAGAGAAATGATTGACAATGAAAATGCGGGGTTAAAGTCCTATCAGGCATTGTGGATGAGGATCCAGAATGAGATCGTGGGAGAGAGGTTCAACCGGTTTACCGACGTGGTGGATTTAGACCGGCTTGCGGCACAGGAGTATTCGCCGGAAGTGATCATTTCCATTTCGGAAAGTTTTGCCAATGTCCAGCAGAACAGAGTGATTTCTCCGCTTGACATGGATGGAGCAAAAGAGATTGCCGCACAGGCAAAGACCGGTGCGCTGGGAATCCCCAGATTGATTCAGATTGCGATGCAGGAGGTAGGGGCTGATGTATGATAAGCAAGCCAGGCATATAATCGAAGCGCTTCGTTCGGGGATCCCCTCCCGGGCGGTAGGGCAGTATTTTTCGGAAGCGCGTCCTAAGATCATGAGAGAGATATCGGATCGGCTGGATATGGTGTGTGATCAGGGAAAATCAAACGGGATGGTATTTTGCGGGAAATATGGGGAAGGAAAGACCCATCTTCTTAATACGGTGTTTAACATTGCCCATTCCAACAACATGGTGGTTTCCTATCTTTCTCTGAGCAAGGAAACCCCAATGGACAAGCTTTATCTGGTCTATCAGAAGATCGTTCAAAATACCTATCTGCCAAGAAGGCAGCAGCCGGGGTTTATGCATGAGCTGGAAAAAATATCCGCCAACAGTCCGGTGGCTAATGAAATGCTGCTTTATGCCGCAAAACAGTTGGAAACGGATAAGCTGTATTATTTGTTCCGTTCGTATTTGAATACAGAGGATGCGGACGAAAAGTTTCTGCTCCAGGCGGATTTAGAGGGGGATTTTATTGCTAATGCTCCGCTGAAAAAGATATATCGGCGCATTTTCAGCCAGCCGGTGAAGTATAATGTAAATTTCACGAAGACGAAGCACTGCCGGGATTATTTTGCGTTTATGAGCCACTTATTTTTACAGATGGGTTATCATGGCTGGGTCATCCTGGTTGATGAGGCGGAACTGACCGGGCGTCTTGGAAAAAAAGCCCGGCTGAACGCATACCGAAATATGGCGGATTTCCTTTTTCCTGAAAAATGTCCGGAATCTACGTTTAGTATCTTTGCCCTCAGCGCATCTTATATAGAGGATGTGATTGAAGCAAAGCATGAGTATGAAAATCTTGCGGTAATCTATCCGGATGAACAAGAGCCTGCCAAATCTGTTTTGGATCTGCTTTCCAAAGCACCCCAATTACTGCCCCTTACGAAAGAGGAGATCAATGAGGTCTTGCGTAAAATACAGGATTTCCATGGGAAAGCGTATGAGTGGACACCGAATCTTTCCGTGGAATCCCTGTCGGAGGCGACGCAGTTTGGAGGATTTTTGCTTCGCACCAAGATCCGGGCGGCAATTGAGTTTTTGGATCAGCTTTACCAGTACGGAAAGGTGGGGAAAACAACCATTAATGAGCTTGGGGAGGAGACCTTTACGGAGGATGTTCCTTCCATCGAAGATTTGGAGTAGAATATGGCAAAAAGAATGTTGGATTGTACGGCATCGGATTTAAGGAAATTTACCAAAGAGGATTATTTAAGTTCCATCGCAGGCAGCGAAGGCAGGGTGATCGCCTGTGAGTGTATCGGCATCACCATGCCAATGCTGATGGACGTGACCAATGCGGAGTTTGCATCAGCTTTTGGAGCGGATATTTTACTGCTGAATATGTTTGATGTGGAAAAACCGGTGATAAACGGTTTGCCGGGAAGCGTTCCGGAGGAAACGATAAGGGAGCTAAAGCGGCTTACCGGCAGGATGATCGGGATTAATTTAGAGCCGGTGGAATCCTCTTATGCGGCAGAAAACGCAGGTACTTTGTGGGAAATGTCCTCAGGAAGGCTGGCCACGGTGGAAAATGCGCTAAAAGCGTCGGAAATGGGTGTGGATATGGTGCTGCTTACCGGAAATCCGGGAAACGGGGTGAGCAATCAGGCAATCACGGATTCCCTGAAAGCCATTTCCGCAAGGCTTAATGATAAACTGATCCTTGCGGCAGGAAAAATGCACGCTTCCGGGGTGGCCGGGGAAGGCGGCGAAAATATCATTACGAAAAAGGATATCAAAGAATTTATAGATGCCGGAGCGGATATCATTCTTCTTCCTGCCCCGGGAACGGTGCCGGGGATCACTATGGAGTATGTACGGGAGCTGATCGCATATGCCCATGGCAAAGGTGCGTTGACGGTCACGGCCATCGGAACTTCTCAGGAAGGCGCGGATGTGGACACCATCCGGCGGATCGCTCTTATGTGTAAGATGGCGGGTACGGATATCCATCATATCGGAGACACCGGATTTCCGGGAATGGCGCTGCCGGAAAATATTATGGCGTATTCCGTGGCGGTAAGAGGAATACGGCATACCTACCACCGGATGGCGGTTTCTGTTAACAGATAGGGCACACTGGGGTGTGGCGGATAAAAGAATATGGAGGATCATATGTATACAGCAAGTGAGACGAGATATGATAAGATGATCTATAGAAGATGTGGGAAAAGCGGGTTGAAGCTTCCGGCCGTTTCTCTTGGCATGTGGCATAATTTTGGTTCCGTGAATGACATGGAAAATATGAAGAAAATTCTTTTTACAGCTTTTGATAACGGGATCACGCATTTTGACCTTGCCAATAATTATGGGCCTGTGTACGGCAGTGCGGAAGAAAATATGGGGCGGATCTTAAAATCGGACCTGATGCCTTACAGGAAGGAAATGGTCATCTCCAGCAAGGCAGGGTATGATATGTGGAAGGGCCCTTACGGGGATGGCGGTTCCAAAAAATACCTGATCTCCAGTCTGGATGAGAGTTTAAAGAAGCTGGGGCTTGACTATGTTGATATCTTTTACCATCACCGGTCGGATCCGGATACGCCAATCGAGGAGACCATGCAGGCATTGGATCAGATCGTAAAATCCGGAAAAGCACTTTATGTGGGGATTTCCAACTATAAACGGGAGCAGGCCAAAGAAGCATATCGTATTTTGAAAGAGCAGAAAACGCCCTTTATCATCCATCAGCCCCGCTATTCCATGCTGGACCGCTGGATAGAAACAGACGGCCTAAAGGACTTTTTGTATGACAACGGGATAGGGTGTATTGTGTTCAGCCCTTTGGCGCAGGGAATCCTTACAGGAAAGTATTTAAACGGAATTCCGGCAGACTCCCGGATAGGCAGCGGAAAGAGTCCATATCTCCGGAAAGAAAGTATCACGGAAGAAAAACTGCAAAAGGTGCAGGCTTTAAATGACATTGCGGCGCAAAGAGGGCAGTCGCTGACACAGATGGCACTGGCATGGGTTTTAAGGGATGATAAGGTAACCTCTGTGCTGATCGGCGCCAGCAAGCCGGAACAGATATTAGAAAATATCAAGGCACTGGATAACACCAGTTTTTCTAAGGAAGAATGCGACAGGATTGATAAGATCACGGAGTTCGTTTAGAAAACGGGAAACGGAAGAGAGTGAGGCAGGACACATGAAATGGCTGAAATTCAGGATAAAAACGATCACGGAGGCGGAGGATATCATTATCAGCACGCTGTACGATATCGGGCTTGAAGGGGCGCAAATTGAGGATAAGGTGCCCCTAAGTGCATGGGAAAAGGAGCAGATGTTTGTGGATATCCTGCCGGAAGGCCCGGAGGATGACGGCATTGCCTACCTGAACTTCTTTGTGGAAGAGGATGGGGAGGTCAGCGCAGCGGAGCTGCTTTGCCGCATCCATGAGGAGCTGGACGGTCTCAGGGAATTTATGGACATCGGGGAAGGAACGGTAGAGATTGCAGAGACGGAAGATGTAGACTGGATCAACAACTGGAAACAGTATTTCCATCAGTTTACCATTGACGATGTGCTGGTCATTCCTTCCTGGGAAGAGGTGGAGCAGTGCGATCAGGATAAGATCATTTTGCATATTGACCCGGGGACTGCTTTTGGAACCGGGATGCATGACACCACCCAGCTTTGCATCCGGCAGCTGCGCAAATACATTACGCCGGAAACGGTGCTTTTGGATGTGGGAACCGGAAGCGGGATCCTTGCAATCCTTTCCCTTATGTTTGGCGCAAAGAAGGCGGTTGGAACGGACTTAGATCCCTGTTCCAGGGAAGCGGTCCGGGAAAACATGGAAGCAAACGGGATTGCTCTTGCGGATTTTCAGATGATGATCGGGAATATCATTACGGAAAAAGAGGTCCAGGACAGGGTAGGTTACGGGTGTTATGATATTGTTGTGGCTAATATTTTGGCGGAAGTGCTGGTGTCTTTGACGCCGGTCATTGTAAGCCAGTTAAAGAAAGGCGGTATCTACATCACTTCCGGGATTATAGATGATAAGGAAGACACGGTCAGAGAAGCCGTGGAAGCGGCGGGGCTGGAAATCTTAGAGGTGACCTATCAGGGAGAATGGGTAAGCGTGACTGCGCAGAAAAATTAAGCGCTTTGGAGACGGACATGTATCAGTTTTTTGTGGAGCCTTCCCAGATTAAAGGGGATCGGGCAGTGGTCATAGGGAAGAACGTTAATCATATTAAAAATGTGCTGCGGATGAAGCCGGGAGATAAGATTATTCTGAAAAACGGGTGCGATAACAGGCGTTACATTTGTCAGGTCGCAGCGATGGACGAAAGCGGGATAGGCTGTAATGTCTGCAGCGTGGAAGAGGGCAGCGGAGAACTGCCCTCTAAAATATATCTTTTTCAGGGATTGCCGAAATCGGATAAGATGGAGCTGATCATCCAAAAAGCCGTAGAGTTGGGCGTGTATGAGATTATTCCGGTGATGTGCAGGCGGTCGGTGGTGAAGCTGGACGAAAAGAAAGAAAAGGCCAGGCTGGCTAGATGGCAGGGGATTGCGGAAGCCGCAGCAAAGCAGAGTAAACGGGAAACGATTCCTCAGGTAATAAACGTAATGAGCTTCCAGGATGCCATTTTCTACAGCCGGTGCGCCAAAGTCAGGATGATCCCGTATGAATTATGGGAAGGGATGGAACAGACCCGAAAAATCATGGGCGGCTTACAGCCGGCGGAGGACGTGGCGGTCTTTATTGGACCGGAAGGCGGTTTTAGTGAAGAAGAGATTCAAATGGCAATGGAGGACGGGGTTTTGCCTATCACATTGGGAAAGCGGATCTTAAGGACAGAAACCGCCGGCATGACAGTTCTTTCCCTTATAATGTACCATTTGGAGAGCGGTTGACATAGTATAAAATAGAATAGAAGAATAAGCAAAGATACTTTGTTCAGAAAGGCCAGTGATCGTATGGAGGTATATTTAGATAATTCGGCAACTACCCGGTGTTTTGACCAGGTGGCGGAACTGACGTCCCATATTATGTGTGAAGACTACGGTAATCCCTCAAGTCTCCATCGCAAGGGTGTCCAGGCAGAAAAATACACTCGTTATGCAAAAGAGGTTGTTGCCGATAATTTGAAAGTAAATGAAAAAGAAATATTATTTACATCAGGAGGAACCGAATCAGACAATCTGGCATTGATCGGATGCGCCCGGGCAAACTGCCGCAGTGGACGGCATTTGATCACTACCCGGATTGAGCATCCTGCCATTTTGCAGGCTATGAAATACTTGGAAGAAGAAGGGTTTCGAGTAACCTATCTTCCGGTAGATGAAAAAGGCTGTATCCGGCTGGAGGATCTGGAAAGGGCAATTACGGGGGAGACTATACTGGTCTCCATTATGCATACCAACAATGAAGTAGGGAGTATGCAGCCTATCGCACAGGCAGGGGCGCTTATCAAGAAGATGAGTCCAAGGATTTTATTCCATGTGGATGCGGTGCAGGGTTACGGAAAATTCAGGATTTATCCGAAAAGAATGAATATAGACCTTCTTTCCGCCAGTGGTCATAAGATACACGGCCCCAAAGGGGTAGGTTTTCTTTATGTAGATGAAAAAGTGAAGATCAGGCCCATATCTTATGGCGGCGGCCAGCAAGGCGGTATGCGGTCGGGAACGGAAAATGTGCCCGGTGTGGCAGGGCTTGCCAAGGCAGTAGAGCTGGTCTACCAAAACCTGGATCAGGATGTGGAAAGGATGTACCGGATTAAGAAAGCATTTGTGGACGGGGTCAGGAAAATTGACCATGTGGTGGTAAACGGCCACTGTGATGAGTCAGGCGCTCCTCATGTAGTCAGCGTTTCATTCCAGGGAGTGCGCAGCGAAGTGATTCTTCACGCACTGGAGGATAAGGGCATTTACGTTTCTGCCGGAAGTGCATGTTCTGCCCGTAAGCCACAGCCTTCCGCCACATTGCAGGCAATGGGGATTAATAAGGAGCTGCTGGGATCGACCATCCGCTTCAGTTTTTCAGTTTTTACGACCATGGATGAAATTAACTATACTTTACAGACAATGTATGATATAATTCCAATGCTTAGAAGGTATACAAGAAAGTAAAAAAGTGCCGCCCTCTGGCGGCGCTTTTTTGAAGAGGAAAAAATATGTTTACTGCGTTTTTGATCAAGTACGCCGAGATTGGCGTAAAAGGGAAAAATAAATACCTGTTTGAAGAGGCGCTGGCACAGCAGGTAAAGTATGCGTTAAAGCGGTGTGAAGGGGAATTTAAAGTGACAAGGACGGAGGGGCGGATCTATGTACATGCCCTGTCTGATTTTGATTATGAAGAAACAGTGGATAATTTAAAGACCGTGTTTGGAATATCGGGGATCTGCCCGGTGATCCATGTGGCGGATGAGGGGTTTGAAAAGCTTTCAAAAGTGGTGGTTTCTTATATGGATGAGACCTATCCGGATAAGAATATGACATTTAAGGTACAGACCAGAAGGGCGAGGAAAAACTATCCCATGGATTCCATGGAGATCAATATGGCTCTTGGGGAAGCTATCCTGAATGCGTTCCCGGAGATAAGGGTGGACGTGCATAAGCCGGATGTGATGCTCCATGTGGAAATCAGGGAAAAAATTTATATCTATTCCATGGAGATCCCCGGGCCCGGCGGTATGCCTGTAGGGAGCAACGGAAAAGCAATGCTCCTCTTATCGGGGGGGATCGATTCTCCGGTGGCCGGGTACATGATCGCCAAAAGAGGGGTTAAGATCGATGCGGTTTATTTCCATGCGCCGCCTTATACCAGTGACCGGGCAAAGCAAAAGGTGATTGATTTAGCGAAGCAGGTTTCCCGTTATGCAGGGCCGGTTTATCTGCATATCATTAATTTTACGGATATCCAGCTTTATATTTACGAAAAGTGCCCTCACGAAGAACTGACCATTATCATGCGGCGTTATATGATGAAGATTGCGGAGATGATAGCAAAAGAAACAGGCTGTCTTGGGCTTATCACCGGTGAGAGCATCGGACAGGTAGCATCCCAGACGGTGCAGTCTTTAGCGGTGACCAATGAAGTATGTACCCTTCCGGTGTTCCGGCCGTTGATAGGGTTTGATAAGATGGAGATTGTGGCGGTATCGGAAAAGATTGGCGCTTATGAAACCTCGATTCTGCCTTATGAGGACTGCTGCACGATTTTTGTGGCGAAGCATCCGGTCACTAAGCCGAACTTAAATGTGGTCAAGCGTCATGAGAAAAATCTGGAAGAGAAGATTGATGAATTGGTAAAACAGGCAATTGATTCCGATGAAGTGGTGGTTGCAAAGTGGAAAGAGGATAGGAAATAGGATAAACACAAAAGAGCTGACCTTTTGGCCAGCCCTATGATGTAACCTGCTTTACGGGCAGCCGCTAGATTAGATAAGGTTTTAAAGTATCCAGCACTTCATCAATATTTTCTTCTACATGAATATTTAAGTCAATAGGCTTGGATAAGTCAAGACTGAAAATGCCCATAATGGATTTAGCGTCGATGACGTACCTTCCGGATACTAAGTCAAAATCATAATCGAACTTTGTAATATCATTTACAAAAGATTTTACCTTGTCAATTGAATTTAATGAAATTTGAACTGTTTTCATTGTAATTACCTCCTTCAAGATTGTTCATTTTCTTTGCTATTATAGTAAATGGTAAAATCTGAAAAGTCAATGATGAAACAACACAAAAAATAATGGTGGATCATATGAAAAGTGTAGCACTTCATAATCTTGGATGTAAAGTAAATGGATATGAGATGGACTTTATGCAACAAACATTGGAGGAACAGGGATATAGAATTGTTCCTTTTGATGCAAAAGCTGACATTTATGTTATCAATACCTGTACGGTGACCAATGTTGCGGATAAAAAAAGCAGGCAGATGATCCATCGCGCAAGAAAGCAGAATCCTGACGCAATTGTGGTGGCTGTGGGCTGCTATGTGCAGGTCGGAGATGAAGAAATATTAAAGGACAAGGGGATTGATCTGGCAATCGGGAATAATAAAAAAAAGGATCTCGCAGCCATTTTGGGAGAGTTTATAAGGTGCAGAGAGCAGGGAAACACATTTTGTGACAAGACCCTTTCGGGGGAGACTATCATTGACATCGGGCATACCGGGGAGTTTGAATCCATGCAGCTAAAAGGCACCGGGAAACATACCAGAGCGTTTATCAAGGTGCAGGATGGCTGTGACCAGTTCTGTTCCTATTGTATCATCCCCTACGCAAGGGGGCGGATCAGGAGCCGGCAGGCAGAGGAAGTGGTGGAAGAAGTAAAAGCGCTTTCTAAGAACGGATACAGGGAGATTGTACTTACCGGAATCCACTTAAGCTCTTACGGGATGGAATCAGCAAGCGGGGAGGATTTCTCCCAAAGCAAACTGCTTTCTCTGATACAGGAGGCGGCAAAGGTGCCGGGAATCGAGAGGATCCGTTTAGGCTCTTTGGAGCCGCGGATCATAACTTCAGATTTTGCAAAAGGGCTGGCAGGCTGTAAAAAGCTGTGCCCCCACTTTCATCTTTCCCTGCAAAGCGGAAGTGACAGTGTTTTAAAAAGGATGAATAGAAAGTATACATCAGAGGAATACTATGAAAAGGTATGTGTCCTGCGGGAATATTTTAAAGATCCCGCCATTACCACCGACGTGATCGTGGGATTTCCGGGGGAAAGCCCGCAGGAATTTGAAGAGACGGTAAAGTTCCTTGAAAAGACAGAATTTTACGAGATGCATATTTTTAAATATTCTATGCGGAAGGGAACCCTGGCAGCCGCAATGGAAGGGCAGGTGGAAGAATCCGTTAAGGGAGAGCGCAGCGCCGTACTCATGGAACTGGAAGCGGAAATGTCAAAGCGTTACAGGGAAAGGTTTTTACATAAAGAAGTGGAAGTTCTGTTTGAGGAAGATAAAGTCATTGACGGAAAAATTTATCAGGTCGGCCATACAAGGGAATATATCCGTGTGGCATGCGAAAGCGGCCAAAGGCTTTCGGGGAAGATCATGCCTATTACACCTTCCCGGTTTCTTCAGGATGACTTGTTACAATGAATTAAGAGTCTAGGTCAAAAAACTCATTGAATTTTCTGACAAATTGGAGTATGATAAAGGTTAACGAATGCTTTGTGCGAGGTGTAATTTATGCAGGATTTGGGGAATACACGATTTTTTAAGGTGGAAACGGATAAGACGACAGTAAAGGAAATCCTGGCGCAGGTGTATGCCGCACTGACAGAGAAGGGGTATAATCCGGTTAACCAGATCGTGGGATATATCATGTCAGGCGACCCCACTTATATTACCAGTTACAAAAATGCAAGAAGCCTGATCATGAAGGTGGAGCGGGATGAACTGGTGGAAGAGATGCTGACGGAGTATATCAAATGCAGTCTTAAGTAAGGGTGAGATACGATATGCGGATTATGGGATTGGATTTTGGCTCAAAAACGGTAGGCGTGGCGATCAGTGACCCGCTGCTTATCACGGCTCAGGGAATTGAGATCATCAGGAGAAAAGACGAAAATAAGCTGCGTCAGACCCTGGCAAGGATTGAAGAGCTGATACAGGAATACGAAGTGGAAGAGATTGTCCTTGGGCTGCCGAAAAACATGAATGATACGGCAGGGCCGAGGGCAGTGATCACGATGGACTTTAAAGAAAAGCTGGAACGGCGCACCGGTCTTATGGTACATACCTGGGATGAGAGGCTTACCACGGTTGCTGCGGACAGGGCAATGATGGAAGCGGGGATACGGCGTGAAAACCGTAAAGAATATGTGGACAAGATAGCGGCGGTTTTCATTTTACAGGGATTTTTGGATTACAGGAAAAGAAAGCAGGAAGAATAATTTGGAAAAAGTGAAATTTATGCTTGATGAAAAGGAGAGCGTGGAATTTTTTGTGCTGGAACAAACAAAGCTTTCAGGGAATCAATACCTTCTGGTGAGCGATGTGGAAGAAGGTGACGGGAACGCTTTGATCTTAAAAGAAATAGCAGCAGGAGAAGAAAAAAAAGAAAATGTCTATGAGGTGGTAGAGGACGATATGGAGCTGGGCGCGGTAGCTGCCGTATTTGAGAGCCTGCTGGAAGACATAGAGTTTTCGTAGTATGGAGGGAAATTGATTGAAAAAAACTGAACAGAAAAATGCCGTGGGGCTGAAGATCATCCCCCTTGGGGGACTTGAGCAGATCGGCATGAACATTACTGCTTTCGAGTATGAAGACAGTATTATTGTCGTGGATTGCGGATTGTCTTTTCCAGAGGACGACATGCTGGGGATTGATCTGGTCATTCCCGACGTGACTTACCTGAAAAATAACGTTGATAAGGTAAAGGGACTTGTGATTACCCACGGACATGAGGATCATATCGGGGCGCTGCCTTATGTGCTCCGTGAAATTAATATTCCCATTTATGCGACGAAGCTGACCATGGGGATTATTGAGAACAAGCTGAAAGAACACAACTTAACAGGGAACACGAAAAGAAAAGTGGTAAAATTTGGCCAGTCTATTAATTTGGGCCAGTTTCGGATTGAATTTATCAAGACAAATCACAGCATTGTGGATGCGGCAGCCCTTGCCATTTATTCCCCGGCGGGAATCATTGTGCATACAGGGGATTTCAAAGTGGATTATACGCCTGTGTTCGGGGATGCCATTGATCTGCAGCGTTTTGCGGAAATTGGGAAAAAGGGAGTTTTGGGGCTTATGTGTGATTCCACCAATGCGGAGCGTCCGGGCTTTACGCCATCAGAGCGTACGGTGGGGAAGACCTTTGACATTCTTTTTCAGGAACATAAAAATACCCGTATTATCATTGCTACCTTTGCCTCTAATGTGGACAGAGTGCAGCAGATCATTAATACGGCCTATAAATTTGGGAGAAAAGTAGTGGTGGAAGGCCGGAGCATGGTTAATGTCATTGAGACGGCTACTAATCTAGGGTATTTAAGCATTCCGGATAATACGTTGATTGATATTGAACAGTTAAAAAATTATCCGGATGAAAAGACAGTCATCATCACCACCGGAAGCCAGGGAGAAAGTATGGCGGCTTTAAGCCGGATGGCAGAAGACAACCACAGGAAGATTTCCATAGGTCCTACTGACACAGTCATTTTTTCTTCCCATCCTATTCCGGGAAATGAAAAGGCAGTGACCAATATAATCAATGAACTGCTCTTGAAAGGGGCGGACGTAATCTTTCAGGATGTGCATGTTTCCGGACATGCCTGTCAGGAAGAAATCAAGTTGATCTATACATTAGTCCATCCCAGATATGCAATCCCTGTCCATGGGGAATATAAGCATTTGAAAGCCCAGGCGAAAATTGCTCAGGATCTTGGAATCCCCAAGGATCGTATCTTTATCCTTTCATCCGGAGATGTTTTGGAAGTTTCCGAGGAAAAAGCCCAGATTACCGGAAAAGTTCCCGTAGGCGATATCCTTGTGGACGGGCTTGGCGTTGGAGACGTAGGGAATATTGTGCTGCGCGACAGGCAGCATTTGGCGGAAGACGGTATTCTGATCGTGGTGCTGGGGCTGGATGGCGCTACGGACGAGCTGGTAAGCGGGCCAGATATTGTTTCCAGAGGATTTGTCTATGTCAGAGAGTCCGATGAGCTGATGGAAGAAGCCCGGATCCTGGTAAATGAGGCAGTGGAAGGATGCCTGTCAAGGGGAATTGCCGACTGGGGCAAATTAAAGAGTGCGATCAAGGACGCCTTAGGGGAATATGTCTGGAAAAAGACAAAGCGCCGGCCTATGATTCTGCCGATTATTATGGAAGTTTGAGAAAAAGCGATCAATACAGAGGTGAAGTACATTGTTGGAAAAAAAGTTGGAATCAGACACTGTAAAATTTGTCCAGACCATAAAGGAAACGGATATTTATTGGAAGTACCATGTCCAACTGGCGAGGATCAAAACGGATCCGGAACTTTTTCAGAGGGTAAATGAGTACCGCTGGAAAAATTATGAGCTGCATAATACCAGCCAGGTGGATCAGCTGTTTGACAGGATGGAAGCCTTTGAAAAAGAGTATGCGGCATTCAGGGAAAATCCCATGGTGGATGATTTCCTGAATGCGGAGCTTGCTTTTTGCAGGATGATGCAGGAAATCAATGTTTTTATCACAAAGGAACTTGAATTTGAATAAGGAAAAAGATAAGAGGTTATTGGTATGAAAGCAGGACATTTGATCGCTGCAGCGATTGAAATGGTCATTAAAGTCGTAGTGATCGCTGCAGCAATCATATTTATTTTCCGCGGCGCAACAGGGGCCTACGAATTTGGGTACCGGGTGTTTGCGGACGAACCCATGTCGGTCACGGGGGGGCGTACCATAACGGTAGGCATTTCCGAGGCCATGAAAATTAAAGATATTGCCAAGATGCTGGAAGAAAAGGGATTGATCGAGGATGCAAACCTGTTTATCGTGCAGGAGCTTTTATCAGCTCATCACAATGAAATTGTTCCCGGCATTTACGATCTTAGTACATCCATGACGGCGCAGGAAATGATTGCGGTCATGTCTGCTCCTTCCGGTGAAGAGGAAGAGGATGGAGAAGGTGGGGAATCGTGATCACGCAAGAGAGAATCCATACGTTTATCCAGTCTTTTGACACTGGGAATACGGAATTTTTAAACCAAATAGAACAATTTGCATTGAAAACCAATGTACCGGTCATAAGGCCTCAGACACAAAGTTTCTTAAAGCTGCTTTTGGCGGTCAAACAGCCAAAGGAAATTTTGGAGGTAGGAACGGCTATTGGTTTTTCTGCGCTTTTGATGAGTGAATACGGACCTTCGGACTGCCGGGTCACGACCATTGAAAAATATGAAAAAAGGATTCTTATTGCGAAAGAGAACTTTAAAAAAGCAGGACGGGAAGATAAGATCCGTCTGGTGGAAGGGGATGCCCTGGAGGCCCTTAAAGACTTAGAAGGTCCGTATGACTTTATTTTTATGGATGCGGCAAAGGGGCAGTACATTCATTTCCTGCCGGATATTTTGAGGCTGATGCCGATAGGGGGATTGTTAGTCTCTGATAATATACTGCAGGATGGGGATATTTTGGAATCCCGGTATGCGGTGACGAGAAGGAATCGTACGATTCATGGCAGGATGAGGGAATATCTATATACCATAAAGCACCATGACCAGCTCCGGACGGATATACTGCCAATAGGAGATGGCGTTACGGTAAGTGTCAGGATGAAATGATGGGGCTAAGTTTGGAGGCAGATTAGGGAATGAAGAAACCGGAATTATTGATACCTGCCAGCTCGCTGGAGGTCTTAAAGACGGCAGTTTTGTTTGGGGCAGATGCCGTTTATATTGGCGGGGAAGCCTTCGGGCTCCGCGCCAAAGCAAAAAATTTTACGCCAAAAGAAATGGAGGAGGGTATTGCCTTTGCTCACTTTCATGGGGTCAGGGTGCATGTGACGGCAAATATCCTTGCGCATAATTCGGATCTTTCAGGTGCAGAGAGATATTTCAGGGAGCTTAAGGAGCTGGCTCCTGATGCGTTGATCATTGCGGATCCGGGCATGTTTATGCTGGCAAGGGAAATCTGCCCGGAAATTGATATCCATATTTCCACGCAGGCCAATAATACTAATTATCTTACTTATCTGTTTTGGCAAAAGCAGGGGGCGAAACGGGTGGTCTGTGCCAGGGAGCTCTCTCTTACGGAGATCAAGGAGATTCGCAGGAAGATTCCTGATGACATGGAAATGGAAAGCTTTATCCATGGGGCTATGTGCATTTCTTATTCCGGCAGGTGCCTTCTTAGTAATTATTTTACAGGCAGGGATGCCAATCATGGAGCTTGTACCCATCCCTGCCGATGGAAATACGCGGTGGTAGAGGAAAAGCGGCCGGGGGAATATCTGCCGGTTTATGAAAACGAACGGGGAACCTTTATTTTTAATTCCAAAGATTTGTGTATGATCGGGCATATCCCGGAACTGATAGAAGCGGGGATCGACAGCTTCAAAATAGAAGGAAGAATGAAGACGGCCCTTTATGTCGCCACGGTGGCAAGGACTTACAGGAAGGCGATTGACGATTATCTGGAATCGGAAGAAAAATACCGTTCTCATATGGAGTGGTATCAGTCTGAAATTTCCAAGTGCACTTACCGCCAGTTTACCACTGGTTTTTATTTCCATAAACCGGATGAGGATACCCAGATTTATGACAGTAATACCTATATCAGCGAATATGTGTATTTAGGGATAGTAAAGGAAACCTCGGAATGGGTAGAAGATGCGTCTTTCGGGAAAAGGAAAGGCTTTTTTGTAAAGATTGAGCAGAAGAACAAGTTTTGTGTGGGAGATTGGATTGAAGTCATGCAGCCCGGCGGAAGGAATCTTTCGGTGCAGGTTCTGTCCATGATAACCCAGGAGGGGCAGGCAGTGGAAAGTGCGCCTCACCCCGGGCAGGTATTGTGGGTGGAGCTAAGTAAAGAGGCAGATCAATTTGATATTCTGCGGGTGGGTAAGGATGTGCAATGAAAAATGACCGCACTTAGGCGGGAGAGGAGTTATGAAAATGGGTGAACTGATTAATGTGGAAGAAATTTTTGCGAGTAAGGTATTTACCCGTACTACCATGAGGGAACGGCTTCCTAAGGATGTTTATAAGGAAGTGGTCAATGTGATGGATAATGGTGGGGAATTATCACCGGCTGCCGCGGATGTGGTTGCAAAAGCAATGAAAGACTGGGCGGTAGAAAATGGTGCGACCCATTATACCCATTGGTTCCAGCCTTTGACGGGTATTACAGCGGAAAAGCACGATTCATTTGTTTCCCATCCGGATGAAAGCGGAAGGATGTTGATGGATTTTTCCGGCAAAGAGCTGATCAAAGGGGAACCGGATGCTTCTTCTTTTCCTTCAGGGGGGCTCCGCGCCACTTTTGAGGCAAGAGGGTATACCGCATGGGATATCACCTCACCGGCCTTTTTAAAGGAAGATGCCACTGGCGTGATCCTTTGTATCCCCACGGCGTTTTGCTCTTATAAGGGCGAGGCTTTGGATAAAAAGACGCCGCTATTGCGCTCCATGGAAGCGATCAGTGATCAGGCGCTGCGTATCGTCCGTTTGTTTGGCAATACAGGAGCCACGAAAGTGGTTGCCAGTGTAGGGCCGGAGCAGGAATACTTTCTGGTGGACAGGGAGAAATATTTAAAAAGGGCTGACCTGATTTTTGCGGGACGTACTTTATTTGGGGCGCCGGCACCGAAAGGGCAGGAGATGGAGGATCATTATTTTGGAACCATTCGGGAGCGGATTGGCGCATACATGAAAGATTTGAACATTGAATTGTGGAAGCTGGGTGTTACCGCAAAGACACAGCATAATGAGGTTGCCCCTGCCCAGCATGAGCTGGCTCCTATTTATGAGACGGCTAATATTGCGGTTGATCACAACCAATTGGTAATGGAGACCATGAAAAAGGTGGCGGGCCGTCACGGGCTGACCTGCCTGCTGCATGAAAAGCCTTTTGCGGGGGTAAACGGGTCGGGCAAACATAACAACTGGTCATTGACTACAGATAACGGCGTAAACCTTTTAGACCCTGGCGACACGCCTAATGAAAATATACAGTTCCTGCTGGTTTTGGCTTGTATGATAAAAGCAGTGGATATCCATGCGGACTTGCTCCGCCAGAGTGCTTCGGATGTGGGAAATGACCACAGGCTGGGGGCGAATGAGGCTCCCCCGGCAATCATTTCCGTTTTTCTTGGGGAGCAGCTTGAAGACGTGGTGCGGCAGCTGGTTGAGACTGGCGAGGCGGCTCATGTACTGCAGGGGGGGAAGCTTGCTACCGGCGTTTCCACTCTCCCTGATTTTGAAAAAGACGCTACGGATAGAAACAGGACGTCGCCTTTTGCGTTTACCGGCAATAAATTTGAGTTCCGTATGGTGGGTTCGGCAGATTCCGTTGCAAGCCCCAACACCATTTTAAATGCCATTGCTGCGGAAGCTTTCTGTGAAGCGGCGGATATTCTGGAAAAGGCGGATGACTTTGATCTGGCGGTACATGACCTGATCAAGGAATATTTGACCAAGCACCAGAGAATCATCTTTAATGGTAACGGCTATGCGCCTGAATGGGTTGCAGAGGCCAAAAGGAGAGGTCTGCCCAATATTAAGTCCATGGTGGAGGCAGTGGATACTCTGACCACCGATAAGTCTGTAAAGCTTTTTGAAAAGTTTGGGATTTTTACAAAGGCAGAATTGGAGTCCCGGGAAGAGGTCCTTTATGAAATTTACGCAAAGACCATTAACATTGAAGCACTGACCATGATTGACATGGCGTCTAAACAGATCATCCCGGCTGTGATCAGATACAGCAAATCCCTTGCGGATACCGTGATCGCGGTAAGGGAAGCGGGAGCGGATGCTTCTGTTGCGGCAGATCTTTTAAAGGAGATTTCCGACAAACTTGCAGCCATGAAGGCAGCGCTTTCCAAGCTTAAGGAAGTGGAGACGGCGGCAAGTGCGATCGCAGATGCAAAAGAACAGGCATTTTATTATAAGGATGCGGTAAAGAAGGCTATGGACGAACTCCGGGCACCGGTAGACGAGGCGGAAATGCTGGTGGATCGGCAGATGTGGCCGATACCTACTTATGCGGATCTTATTTTTGAAGTGTAATAAATTCCCGTTTAGTTGGGTTACATGGTTAACAGTACCGCCCTAATAAGATGAAAAATCTACGTCACCACGCTCGGATAAAGCATTCGCGAAATGGTTCCTTAAGATTTTTCATCATATTAGGGCTGGTTTATTGGCTCATGTAAGTCCAACTGGCTCTTCGACTAGATTTCTGACCACTACGTAGCTGGCTATTTGACGCAATGTGACGTAAATGGCACTATTAGCGGCAGCCATTTAAGTAGTGGTTTTCACATTTAGTTGAATGTTTCGTTGGGTTAGTGTTAGCCAAAAACTCGAAGGGAAGGAAAGAAAAATCTTAAGGAACCATTTCGCGAACGCTTTATCGAGCGTGGTGACGTAGATTTTTCTTTCCTTCCCTTCGGGCATTTAGACAACCCCTTTAACCCAACTAAACGGGAATTTACAACTGAATCCCCGCCTTCTTAAGCGCCGGCCGCAGTGCCATATAAAGCAGCACAGACACCACTGCGGAAGTCACTGCATTGATAGAAGTGGAAGCGATATTCCATACAAGGGTCACTTCGGCAGCAGGTTTCCCGATGATGGCCAGCTTATACACGTAACCAAAAAGCGGGTCAAAGACCAGATTAAATCCAAGTCCGCATGCCGCTGCAAGGATGGTCCATCTCAGCACTTTGCCGTTATCTTTTTCCGTGGAGATTTTTCCAAGTCTATGTGCGATGAGTCCGGTAATCAGGCCGATACATAATTTCAGGATAAATGTTTTAGGCGCATAGATGATGTACTGGGGATCTAACAGGTCGCCGATGGTCATGCCGATAGCGCCGCCAAGCCCGCCGTAGATTCCGCCGAGAAGCAAAGCTCCAAGTACACAGACGGCATTTCCAAGGTGGATGGAAGTGGCATCGCCGCCGGGAAGCTGTATCTTAATCTGTAAAAAGGTAAATACCACATAGGAAAGTGCAGCCATTAAGCCGGTCAGAGCAATTTTTTGTGTTGTTTGTTTTTTCATGATCATTCTCCAATTTGAATTTATTTCGTTTTTCTGCATCGCTGCATGTTAGCTTACAAATTACATTATAAGTAAATGTGGCATATAAAAAAGTGCCAAATCAGAACTTTTTAACCATACCAGTTTAAACTATTCTTTTATAAAAATTTTCTAAAAAAGAATTTCCTGTTTCTTAAATATCCAGAATCTGGTTGACATTCCCGGTAAAAAAAGAATAGAATAGCAAATAGTTAACTAGTTAAATATTAAATGATTAACATTTGGGAGGAGGGCACGATGGAAAGTAAGCAGCATCAGATCGTGAACTTGTTCAGGCGGTCTGATCAGGTTATCAGGCGTTCCGTTGAATGCAAAGTGAAGGATACCGGGCTTCACAGAAGCCAGCACAGGATTTTGATGATATTAGGCAGGCATCCGGACTGTTCCCAGACAGTTCTTGCCGAAAAGCTGGAAGTTTCCCCGGCGGCCGTTGCTGTGGCATTAAAAAAGCTGGAAAAGGCAGGGTATATTGCCAGGGCGTGTGATGATAAAGATAACCGCATGAATCATGTGGTTGTGACGCCTAAGGGGCTTGAGGCGATCAGGATAAGCTGTATTCATTTTCAGGAAGTGGAAAATGCTTTGCTGAAAGGTTTTTCGGATGAGGAATTGGATGCGGCGGAACGGTTTTTAAGAAGGTTCATCCAAAACGGGGAAGATTATTACAAGTCTGAAACCTGGAAATTAACTTGATAAGGAAGACAGGAGTGAGATTATGAAAAGATTTTGGAAGTATATCAAGCCATATTTAAGTGCGTTTGTTTTTGGCCCGATCCTGATGATCGTGGAGGTGATCGGGGAAGTGCTTCTGCCAAAGCTTATGGCGAATATTATCAATATCGGTGCGGCAAACCACAATGTTCCTTATATTATAGGGATGGGAATTGCCATGATCGCATCAGCGTTTCTGATGATGGCAGGGGGGATTGGCGGCGCTTATTTTGCGGCAAAGGCGGCAATCAGTTTTTCTTCTGATTTAAGGAGCGATCTGTTTGATAAGGTGCAGAAATTTTCGTTTTCTAACCTGGACCAATTCAGCACAGGGTCTTTGGTGACCAGGTTGACCAATGACATCACACAGGTACAAAATCTGATCAATATGGCGCTGCGCATGATGCTTCGGGCGCCGGGATTGTTGATTGGCGCCCTGATCATGGCAATTGTTATGAATGCCAAGCTTGCGGTAGTGGTTTTGATCGTGATTCCAATTTTGGTTGCCCTGATCATGCTGATCATTAAGATAGCGTTCCCGAGGTTTGAGATCATGCAGAAGAAACTGGATTTTCTAAATTCCAATATCCAGGAAGTTCTGACCAACGTGCGGGTCATTAAATCCTTTGTCAGGAGTGGCTATGAGGAAAAGAAATTTGCGGATGCCAATGAGGATTTAAAACAGTCCAGTTTAAGTGCGTTTAAGGTAGTGATGTTTACCATGCCCCTTATGATGTGCATGATGAATGTAACAACTCTTGCGGTGGTGTGGTTTGGCGGTAATCAGATCCTGGCAGGTTCTATGCCGGTGGGGGATCTGACGGCGTTTACCACTTATATCGTCCAGATATTGATGTCGCTTATGATGCTGGCTATGGTGCTTCTGCAAAGCTCCAGGGCTCTTGCGTCGCTGCACCGTATCACGGAGGTGCTGGATACGGAAATAAGCTTGTCCGATGAAAACTGCGGGCTGCCGAAAAAGACGGTGAACAGCGGCAGGGTTGAGTTTCAGGATGTGAGTTTCCGCTATTATAAGGAAAGCAAAGAAACCGTGCTTTCTCATATTAGTTTTAAGGTGGAAAGCGGTCAGACGCTTGGGATCATCGGCTCCACCGGGAGCGGCAAGACCACGCTGGTTCAGATGATCCCCCGGCTTTATGATGTGGACGAAGGGCGTGTATTGGTGGATGGTGTGGACGTGAAGGATTATTCCTTAAGAAACCTTCGGGAAGGAGTGGGAATGGTGCTCCAAAAGAACGTGCTGTTCTCCGGCTCCATTGCGGAAAACCTGATGTGGGGAGATGACAGCGCTTCGGTGGATGAGATGAAAAGTGCGGCTAAGGCCGCTCAGGCGGATGAGTTTGTCAATTCTTTTACGGAAGGCTACCGGACGGAATTGGGGCAGGGCGGCGTCAATGTGTCCGGCGGACAGAAGCAGCGGCTTTGTATTGCAAGGGCGCTTTTAAAGAAGCCTAAAATATTAATATTGGATGATTCTACCAGCGCCGTGGATACGGCAACGGAGGCAAAGATCAGGGAAAGCTTTTCCGGTACGTTAAAAAATACCACCAAGATCATCATTGCCCAGAGGATCACTTCCGTGATGGATGCGGATGAGATCCTTGTCCTTGACGAAGGGCAGATCGTGGGGATGGGAAGCCATGAGCACCTCTTGAAAGATTGTGAGGCTTATCAGGAAATTTACTATTCCCAGATGGATAGGGAGGTGAGCGCATCATGAGAGCGGAAAAGCTTGCGTATTTGGAAAAAAAGTATGAAAGCAAATTAACCCCTAAAGAGGATTCCATGCAAAGCGGAGCAACGGCAGGAAAGCCGGCAGGGCCGAAGATGCCCGGCCATGGAAGACGGGGAGGAAGGGGCGGCATTCCGGGAGGCAAGCCCCGGAATGTGAAAAAGACGGCAGGGCGGCTTTTAAGTTACATTGCCAACCAGAAATTAAAACTTGCAATCGTCTTTTTATGTGTCATTGGCGGAACGGTTGCCAACCTTGCCGGTTCCTATATGCTGCGCCCGATCATCAACAGTTTGACTTCCGCACACGGCAGCGTGGCAAATTTGTTAAAAGGTGTACTGATGATGGCCTGCATTTACTTTGCGGCGTTGTTGGCTCAGTATTTACAGCAGAGGATCATGATCGGGGTATCCCAGAGGGCGATCCAAAAGCTTCGAAATGACTTGTTTGAAAAATTGCAGAAACTGCCGGTGAGATATTACGATACCAACAACCACGGTGACGTGATGAGCCGGTTTACCAACGATGTGGATGCGGTAGGGGAACTGCTGAACAATACGGTAGTCCAGTTGATCTCCGGCACGATCAACATAGTAGGAACGTTTGCGCTTATGGTATATACCAACGTGTGGCTGACCCTGATCACGATCGTGATGATTCCGGTGATGTTAAAGGCGGTCCAGTTTGTGGGAGGAAAAAGCAGGAAGTATTACCGGGCGCAACAGGCAGCCATCGGAACGTTAAACGGGTACATTGAGGAGACGGTGACCGGACAGAAGGTGGTGAAAGTGTTTTGCCATGAGGAGGAATCCCGGGAGGAATTTGAATACCTGAACCGGGATCTTCGGGGGAAACAGATCAAAGCTCAGTTTTTTGGCGGTATCATGGGGCCGGTGATGGGGAATCTGAGCCAGGTCAGCTATTCCCTTACCGCATGTATTGGTGGTATCTTATGTGTGCTTAAGGGCTTTGATGTGGGCGGGCTTACCGTGTTCGTCAATTATTCCAGACAGTTTTCAAGGCCCATCAACGAGGTGGCAATGCAGGTGAACACCATATTTTCAGCCCTTGCCGGCGCAGAGCGAGTGTTTGCGGTGATGGATGCGGAGCCGGAAGCAGAGGATGTGCCAAACGCGGTGTTCATAAAAGAGGAAAATGGGAAAAAGCTTTATGTGATCCCGAAGGCAAACGCCATCACGAAAAAAGAAGGGTTTTTGACGGATGTGGTCAGTGAGGACGAAGGCTATTATTATAAGGAAGTAAAAGGTGCGGTCACTTTAACGGACGTGACTTTTGGCTATAACCCGGATAAGACGATCTTGAAGGATGTGTCACTGTATGCCAAGCCGGGCCAGAAGATTGCCTTTGTGGGTTCTACAGGAGCGGGGAAGACTACCATCACCAACCTGATTAATCGCTTTTATGATATTGATTCCGGGCTGATCACGGTGGATGGCATTCCGGCCACGGAGCTGGTAAGAGACGATCTGCGGAAAAATATTTCCATGGTGCTGCAGGATACCCATTTGTTTACCGGAACTGTCCGGGAAAATATCCGTTATGGAAGGCTGGATGCCACGGATGCGGAGGTGGAGCAGGCGGCAAGGACAGCCAGCGCTCATTCCTTTATCATGCGTCTCGAAAACGGCTATGACACCATGTTAGAAGGCGACGGCGCAAATTTAAGCCAGGGGCAGCGGCAGCTGATCAATATTGCCCGGGCGGCGATCTCCAAAGCGCCTATCTTGATCCTGGATGAGGCTACCAGTTCTGTGGATACCAGGACAGAGAAGCATATTGAAAAGGGGATGGACCGGCTGATGGCGGAGCGGACCACGCTGGTGATCGCTCATCGGCTTTCCACGGTAAGGAATGCCAACGCCATCATGGTGCTGGAAAACGGCGTGATCATCGAGCGGGGCGACCACGACGACTTATTGGCTCAGAAGGGGCGTTACTACGAACTTTATACCGGGCTTAGTGAACTTGACTAAAGAGATATCCTGCCAGTTATAGGAACAACCTATAGCTGGCAAGATTTTTTCTATATTGTACAAAAGCTTATCATAGTGATATACTCAATCTGGCAAACAAAAAGAATCTATTGCTACAGGAGGAAAATATTATGAAAAAATTTTTAGCGGTTTTACTTACAGGGGCAATTGCTGCAGGTGTCCTTACCGGCTGCGGCGGCAAAGGCGCCGATGACAAAGTGATCAAGGTGGCGGCATCCGCTACGCCCCATGCGGAGCTTTTGGAGCAGGCAAAACCTATCCTTACGGAGAAAGGCTATGATCTGCAGGTGACGGTTTTTGACGATTATATCCAGCCTAATGAGGTGGTGGAAGGGGGCGATTTTGACGCCAACTATTTCCAGCATATTCCTTACCTTGACAGTTTTAACGAAGAAAAGGGAACTCATCTGGTAAACGCCGGCGGTATCCATTATGAGCCTTTTGGGATCTATCCCGGAACCAAGTCAGACTTAAGCGCTGTGGCAGAAGGCGACAGTATTGCGGTACCCAACGATACCACCAATGAAGCAAGGGCGCTTTTGCTGTTACAGGATAATGGTCTGATCACGTTAAAAGAAGGCGCGGGCCTTAACGCAACGGTAAATGATATTACGGACAACCCTTATAATCTGGATATCGTGGAGCTGGAAGCAGCCCAGATCCCCAGGGTCCTTCCTGAAGTTGCTTACGCGGTCATGAACGGGAACTATGCATTGGAGGCAGGCTATTCCGTGGCAAAGGATGCCCTTGCTTATGAAAGTTCCGATTCTGAGGCGGCAAAGACTTATGTGAACGTGATCGCCGTAAAGGAAGGGAATGAAAATGCGGATAAGGTGAAAGCTTTGGTAGAGGCGCTGAAATCCGACGCCATTAAGGATTATATCAACAGTACATACGACGGTGCGGTAATCCCCTTTGAATAAACGATCGGAAACGATGAATATTTTTGTCGCTTTCGTTGAATAATTGTGTATAATGAGCATAGCAGCTCCGGAACTCCGGTTCCGGGGCTGTTTTTAAGTAAAGGAAACCGTTTACGGACAGAAAGGATCAAGATATGACATTAGCGCAGCTTCGTTATGTGATCGCAATTGCGGACACTCATTCCATGAATGAGGCGGCAAGGACGCTCTTCATTGCCCAGCCTAGTCTTTCTCAGGCCATCAAGGATCTTGAGGAGGAGATTGGCATTTCCTTGTTTAACCGGAGCAACCGCGGGGTGCGCCTTACGCCGGAAGGAACAGAGTTTTTGGGTTATGCAAGAGCGGTGGTGGAGCAGTACCGTCTGGTGGAGGACCGCTATATTGAAAAGAAAAACAGCAAAAAGAAATTCAGCGTCTCCATGCAGCATTACACCTTTGCGGTAAAGGCTTTTGTGGAATTGGTAAAGCAGTTTGGCATGGATGAATACGAATTTGCGGCCCATGAGACCAAGACCTATGAGGTGATAGAGGATGTGAAGAATTTCCGCAGTGAGATTGGGATATTATACGTAAATGATTTTAACTCTGCGGTGCTCACCAAGCTGTTTCAGGAATCCGGTCTGGAGTTTAGAGAAATTTTCAAATGTGGAATCTACGTTTATATGTGGAAAGGCCATCCCCTTGCGGACCGGGAGGAGATTGCGCTGGAAGAGCTGGAGGAATATCCCTGCCTTTCTTTCGAGCAGGGGGAAAATAATTCTTTTTACTTTGCGGAGGAAGTGCTCAGCACTTATGAATATAAACGGTTGATCAAGGCAAACGACAGGGCGACCCTGCTGAATTTGATGGTGGGTCTTAATGGATATACCCTTTGTTCCGGTATTATTTGTGAAAGCTTAAACGGAACCGATTATTGTGCGGTGAAGTTGAAATCCGAAGAGATCATGACCATCGGCTATTTGAAGAAGAAAGGGATGCCTCTTAGTATGCTGGGACAGAAATATTTAGACGAAGTCAGAAAATTCCGGGCAAGTTTATAAAAAAGTGTTGCTTGTAACGCTGCGTTATGTAGTAATATAGCGGCATAAGGAGGTGAAAGGCTTTGTCCAAATATACGACAGGGGAGATTGCCAGGCTTTGCAACGTGACGGTGAGGACGGTGCAGTACTACGATTCCAGAAACCTGCTGGTGCCCAGTGAGCTTAGCGAAGGGGGAAGGCGGCTTTACTCGGAAGAGGATCTGCATAAGCTGAAGGCTGTCTGCTTTTTAAGGAATATCGGCCTGCCCATTGGAAGTATCTGCGAACTTTTTGAGGAGGAAAATAAGGAAGAGGTTTTAGCGATTTTGCTTCTGAAGCAGGAGGAAGCTCTTAAAAAGGAGATCAAGGAACGCCAGGAGAAGCTTTTGGCGCTGGGAGCCATGGAAAAAGATTTAAAAGGCATGGGTCATTTTTCTGTTGAATCAATTGGGGATATAGCGCAAAAAATGGAAAACAAGAAAAAGCTTTACAGAATGAGGATGTTATTATTTTTCGTGGGAATCCCTATGGAGCTTGTTGAGGTGTCAACCTTTGTACTTGGGGTAGTAAAGGGGATCTGGTGGCCTTTTGTGCTTGGCATGAGCCTGGCGGTGGCAGTGGGTGTATGGACTTCCTGGTGTTATTTTCGCAGGGTGGCGTATATCTGTCCGGAGTGCCACACCGTATTTAAGCCCGGGTTCCGGCAAATGTTTTTTGCAAAGCATACGCCGACTTTAAGGAAGCTTACCTGCAGGGCATGCGGGCACAAAGGATTTTGTATCGAGACCTATGATGAGAGGGAAAAAGGAGATTGACTATGCTTACGATTCAACATTTGACGAAACATTATAAAGGAAGCAGCAAAGGCGTTACGGATTTAAGCCTTACCGTCAGGCCGGGGGATATCTATGCGTTTATCGGCCACAATGGTGCAGGCAAGACCACCACGTTAAAATGTATTGCAGGTATCCATGGCTTTGATGAAGGCGAGATCTTCATCAACGGATTCAATATAAAGAAAGACCCTTTGGGATGTAAACGAAGTATTGCCTATATCCCCGATAACCCGGATCTTTACGAGTATCTGACGGGGGTGCAGTACTTGAATTTCATAGCGGATGTTTTTCAGGTGGAAGCCGCAAAGCGGAAAGAGCGCATCAAAAAATATGCGGACGCATTTGAAATTACACCTTCTCTCGGGGATTTGATCTCCACCTATTCCCATGGGATGAAGCAAAAGCTGGCGATCATTTCGGCGTTGGTTCACGCGCCTAAGCTTTTGGTCTTAGATGAGCCTTTTGTGGGTCTGGATCCCCAAGCGTCCGTGCTGTTAAAGAATATTATGCATGAAGTCTGCAGCGAAGGGGGAGCAATTTTCTTTTCCACCCATGTGCTGGATGTGGCGGAAAAGCTTTGCAGCAAGGTGGCGATCATTAAGGACGGCGTGCTTGTCACATCCGGAGATATGGAAAAAATTGTAAGGCCGGGGCAGACATTGGAATCTATTTTTTTGGAGGTGATAGGGAATGGGAACAAAGCTGTCACAGATTAAGATTTTATCAAAGGCGGAACTTTATAATGTTTTTGGACTGAATGTGCTTCGGTTTTCTAAGGATAAACGGGTAAAGAGGAGGGCGACACTTCTTTTGGCTGTGTATTGTTTTTTGGCAGTCATGATAATGTTTTATGTGGGCAGCCTTTCCTTAGGGCTTTGCCTGCTTTCCTTAAGCGAGGCCGTGCCCGCTTATCTGTTGGCCGTCGCCAGTTTTTTCCTTTTCTTTCTGGGAATTTTTAAGGCAGGGGGCGTGGTATTTAAGAAAGAAGGATATGATATCATTTCATCTCTGCCGGTATCGCAAAGCGCTATCGTGGTCAGCAGGTTTTTGCGGCTGTATATCGAAGATTTACTGTTTGCGCTGGCGGTACTTCTGCCGGGACTTTCGGTGTATGCTTTTTTTGAAAAACCGGGGGCAATATTTTTCCTGTTTGGGCTCCTGGCAGTGCTGCTGGTTCCTGTTTTACCCATCGTTGGCGCAGTATTTGTGGGCGCACTGGTGACGGCAGCTGCATCCAGGATGCGGTACAAGAGTTTAGCCGTATCCGGATTGTCGATCTTGTCGGTACTGGCAATTATGGCAGGAATTTCACGGCTCTCTGCCACAGGTGAATTTAGTCCGGAAATGTGGAAGGAACTATCGGATGTGATCTTTTCGGTTTTGGAAAAAATGTACCCGCCTGCGGTTTTCCTTGGCAGGGCGATGGTGGATATGGACTTTGGGAGATTGCTTCTATGCGTGATTTTTTCCGCTTTGGCTTTTGGGGTGGCAGCTGCCCTGGTCTCAAGCTGTTTCCATGGAATATGCCGCAGCCTCTATGGAACGTCGGCCAAACATAATTATCAGTTTGAGGAGACGAAAAGCGAGTCTTTGTTAAAGGCATTGGTAAAAAGGGAGCTGAAACGGTACTTTTCTTCCGGCATTTATGTAACGAATACGATCATCGGTCCTGTGATGGGAGTCATTTTTGCAGGGTCAGTTTTCGTAACAGGTATGGACCGGGTAACGGCGCTTTTTCCCGTTCCCGTGGATATGGGCAGTTATATTCCTTTTGTGCTGGCAGGAATCTTTTGTATGATGAATGCCACATGTGTATCGGTTTCTATGGAAGGAAAAAACTGGTGGATCATAAACAGCCTGCCCTTAAGCGTTAAAAATATCTTAAATGCAAAAATATTGATGAATTTGATCTTAGCGACTCCGTTTTATCTGGTGTCGGAGATCCTTCTTACTTTGGCGCTTCGTCCGGCCTTTCTGGAACTGGTGTGGCTGATTCTCATTCCGGCGGCAGCGGTCTTATTTTCCAGTGTATTTGGGCTTGCCGTTAACCTGCATTTGCCGGTTTTTATATGGGAAAGCGAGACAAGTGTGGTGAAACAAAGCGCTTCTTCTTTGTTAGGCGGACTTGGGGGTATTTTACCGGTGATCTTGTCTGCAGCTGCAGTTGCGGCACTCCCGGCAGTGAACCCACATGTGGTAAAAGCGGTATGCTGCGCGGCGTTTCTGCTGGCAGCGGCACTTTTATACCGGAATAACAACCGGATAGATTTGAAGGAATTGCAGTAAGGAGACAGCGCAATGGATGATGAAAAGTGTTACTTGACCATATTGATCAACTTCATACGACGGATATGGGAATTTCACGAATCGAGAATAATTTGAAATTAGATACGGATGATGTGGTGCTGTATTGTAAAAATAAGGTCTTTGATCAGAAGTGCAATATCTATAAGCAGGGGAAAAACTGGTACTGTGAAGTAGATGGGGTCAAGATCACGGTCAATTCATATAGGATACGATCATTACGGCACATACATCAAAGTAAATTTCCGTTTAGTTGGTTAATGAGGTTGGCTAAACGGACGAAAAGGAAGCAATAAA